>ENA-UOWE01000279-UOWE01000279.1-activated-sludge-metagenome-genome-assembly--contig:-NODE-279-length-76560-cov-12.970080_pt1 | contig 76560 bp, 49 predicted proteins | sample MGYA00249841_ERZ761562 | MGnify/ENA primary metagenome ERZ761562 (study PRJEB28883, sample SAMN05720200) | activated sludge metagenome | isolation source: Anaerobic digester | place: Japan... | reverse complement strand
TTCCGGATGGCGTCCATGTCGGTGTAGAGTCCTCGCCCGGCCTCGATGCCGTAGCGGCCGAGGGCATGTCGCTTCCATTTCGCGAGGCTGTGGACGACTTCGATCGACTCGGGCCGGAACCTCGTGACGAAGGAGACCGGGGTCTGGGTGCCGGCCAAGTCGTCCTGGAGGCCGTTCCCGGTTCGAAGAAAGCGGGGCGCCGAAACGCGGATCAGGTTGAGCCGCTCGGCGAGCCGGTGCTCGAAGACATCTTTGACGTGCTTGATCGCATGTTCGGTTTCAAACAGATCGAGAACCGGTCGGTACTTCTCTGGAAACATACTGCTCCTGTGCCGGGGCAAAACCCGGAAGTGAATCTGGGAAAATCGGGAGTATGAGTTGGGAACGATGTCTGACCATTTGATTTCAACGAGGGTATCCACAAAGATAGTACACGGGTTTTCCGAAGATTTCAACGAGTGATGTATTGTTATAAATATATATGTATTTATCGGAAGGATGTGCATGGAAAAGAAGCTTACGATGATATATTGGAAAGGGAAAAAGTCTGGCTGGAGAAGTTTTTGGAGTATACCGAAATCATGTCGCAGGGCGAGACGCTGAAAGAATTGGAAGATGGTCTGAGGGAAACATACAAGGACATGATTCTCGAAGATGTTCCCGAAGGAAAGAAAACGAAACAGATTGCCGTATGAAACGGGGGAAGTTCATCAAAAGACCCGAACGGGCGGGTTGCATCCTTATGAAAGCCACCCGTTCGCCCTGAGCCTGTCGAAGGGCGAAATGAGGAATCAGGAATCATCGGCAAGTGGCTGTTCGTGCTTCGACAAGCTCAGCTCGAACGGAGACGCGAAGCTGGTTTTTGATATGCAGGACTCAATAACCGCTCCAGAATCTGATGCCTGCCTTCGCAGTTCGGACCTGAACTCCGTGAGCCGGGGCACGATTTTCAAATCGGCATGCAAAGCGGATTTCCTGATTGACGCCGCGGTGTACCGCCCGTATAATCGAAAACATGAAGTATGCTGTGTATCTGTGTTCCATCCTGCTGGTCGTTGCCGCTCTCGGCTGCGGCGGTGGCTCGAGCAACCCCGTCAGCCTGACGAACACGCCGCAGATTGCGGGAATATCGCCGCAATCAGGAGGCGCCGGAACGTTCGTCCAGATTTGGGGCGCCTATTTCGGCGCGCAGCAGGGGTCGAGCATCGTCTCCTACAATTACGAGCCCTGCGTGGTCAGCTCCTGGAGCGACACGCTCATCACCTGTACGATCCCGAACACGGCCCGCACGAGCGGCACGTTCGTGGTGACCGTCGGCGGTAAGGCTTCGGCGGCCAGCACCCAGTTTACCTTGAATGCGCCGCAGGTGACCAGTATTTCCCCCTCTGGCGGCCCGTCCGACACGCTGGTGACGATCTCCGGAATCGGCTTTGGCACGAAAAACGACAACTCGCGGGTCTCCTTCAACGGCTACAATGCGACGATTGAGAGTTGGTCGAACTCCTACATCACCTGCCGGGTCCCCCAGGGACCCCAGAACGGTTCTGTATCGGTCGTTATTTATATCAATTACGACTACTATGTTTCAACGACGTTCAATTTTGTTCTTCCGTCCATCACGAGCATTGCATCCGCGAATTCCAGTTCGACGGGGAACAATATCGGGGCGGAACTCGCCATCAACGGTCAGGGTTTCGGATCATACCAGAGCGAATACAGTGGCACCCTGACGTTCGGCGGCACCCAGGTCTCTCCGACGGCATGGACCTCGAACCTCATCAAGTTTCGAATCCCCAGCGGTGTTTCAGCCGGGTATAAAACGGTGGCGCTTTCGATCAATGGCAAAAGCTATACTTCCGGGTGGAACGTGAACGAGCCGTTCCTGTCGAGTCCGAGCCTTTCCACGGTCTACCAGCCGAACGACCTGATCACCCTGTCGGGAAACTACCTGGGAACGCCGTCCGACTCGGTGCGCCCGTCGATACGGATCGTCGATGGATCGGTGACGACGACCGTCACGCCAACATCCTGGTCGGATACGAGTATTTCCTTCTATTCCGGCCTTGATACCCACGCCTTGTCCGATCCGGTCGTCTCGGTTTCGGTCATTGTGGGTGGTCTCCAGTCCAATTCGGTTAACATGAAAGTGGAATGAGGAATCGATGCAGGAAACCATAAAGAAGATTAAAGACGCGTTGCAGCTGATCGACGAGTTGAAGCGGCAGTTCGCGGTGCGGCGGCATCCCGACGGATGCGGTTCGCTGCTCTACACGGGCGTTGCGGAGTCGAACGTCATCGAGAAGTTGCAGCCCGTTGTGGAGAAGAGATTCGGGCCGGCATACAAACCGGCTGGCCAGTCGGCGTTGCTGAAAAACTGGTTCGACGGGTTCGTGAAGGGTGTCGGCGGCATCAGGCGCGACCAGACCCTGTTCCGGCTCGACATCACGCCCGAACTGATCATGTTCTGCGCGTTCTGGCCATGGGGTTCCGAGCCGGTCAAGACCTCGATCCGCATCGGCCTGATGTGCTCCGACGAAGATCTTGAAAAGAAGATGGAAACGATGCTCCAGGGATGTTTCTGACCCGCAGCCCATCGGCGGTGCTATCTGGAGTTTCATCCTGAAGATGCCGTAGTGATGCCATTTCGATGTCTCTGCTGGTCATTCTCGTGATCTGGTATACTTGAAGAGGTAGTGAGTATTACAGGGAGGCGGAGTATGCGTTTCTGGCCCCGGAATTCCCGGTTTGGCGTCTTGGTTCTTGCGGCGGTTCTCGTTTTTGCGACGATGGCGGCGGATGCCGCGGGGCGGATGCCTGTCGACCAGGGAATCATGATTCAGGCGTTCGGCTGGAACTCCCAGTCCAGAGGCACTCCCAGCAAGTGGTACAGGCTGATAGGCGAACGCGCCGCCGACCTCGCCGAGCTGGGTGTCACGATGGTGTGGCTGCCGCCCGTTTCGCGTTCGGTCAGCCCCCAGGGGTATCTTCCCGGTGATTACTACGACGTCGGCACCTCCGAGAGCCCGACGTTCTACGGCGACCAGGACCAGCTCGTCGCCTGTCTGCTCAAGCTGAACCAGTCCGGGTTGAAGGCGATCGCCGATATCGTGATCAATCATCGCTGCGCCAGTCACCAGGATTCCGGCGGCGTCTGGAACATCTACAATTTCGCCTCGGGAAAAGCCCGCTGGGATGCCCAGATGATCTGTGCCGGCGAATACGGGGGCAGGGGAGGCCGCGATTCGGGCGACAACTTCGGCCCTGCGCCCGATATCGACCATTCGAACTCGACGGTCCAGGCCGATGTCATCGAGTGGCTGAAGTGGCTCAAAAAAATGGGCTTTTCGGGCTGGAGATACGATTTCAGCCGCGGATATGCCCCGGAATATACGGCTCTCTATGATAAGGCGACGACGCCGTATTTCTCCGTCGGCGAGATCTGGACGAACATGTCTTTCAACGGTTCCTATCTGAACCCCGATCAGAACGCTCATCGGCAGGTTCTGTGCGACTGGCTCGACAGGGCCGGCGACAAGGCGGCTGCCTTCGACTTCACCACCAAGGGCATCCTCCAGGTCGCGGTGAACGGCGAATACTGGCGTCTCCGCGATTCCCAGGGAAAAGCCTCCGGCCTGATCGGCTGGTGGCCCGCCCGCGCCGTCACCTTCCTCGACAATCACGATACCGGTTCCCAGCAGAACCACTGGCCGTTCCCCTCTGATAAAGTGATGCAGGGGTATGCCTACATCCTGACCCACCCGGGAACCCCCTGCCTTTTCTGGGAGCACGTCTATGACTGGAATCTGCGCGAGCCCATCAGAAAGCTCGTCGAGGCCCGCCGGAAATTCGGAATCCGCTCCACGAGCAAGCTGGAAATCATCAAGGCCGAGCAGGACCTCTATGCGGCCATCGTCGATGAGAACCTCGCCGTGAAACTTGGCCGGAACGACTGGAAGCCCGGCCCCGGGTTCGAACTCCTGGCGAGCGGCGACCAGTATGCCGTCTGGGGGAAAATGGCGGCCCGGACCAGGCACTGATGTAAGATACGGCAGTCCAACGCCCGCGCTCGGTGTACACGACGCGCGGGTGTTTTATTTCATCCCGGATTCTGCAATGTCTGCCTGTCAGGGCATGGCCGAAGGGAGTGTGATGGAAATGCTGTGTACATACGGGGTGGTGGTTTACATAATGTATTATTCGTAAAGTGTACATCTCGCTGCTCCGGGCCGACTGCGCTCGTCGCGCAAAGAGAGGTACAGATGGCTGGAAAAATATGTACAGCCTATTTCCCGGGGAAACGAAACAGTTGTATCGGATCGGTGATTCCGAGGGTGACGAGGTTGAATCGAAGATTCCAGATGCGGCCGAAGCTTATCAGAATAACCGCTCCCATGGCGAGTGCGAAGAAGATCAGGAGTCTCCGGGTGTTCCCCCTCTGAAATTGGGCGCCGGCATACCATTCGTTGATGTGAAGGAGAACGTAGCTGGTCGTGGCGACAATCGTGAAGATGAAACCGGAGAAGCGGGCATCCTGGGCGGCGATGGCGCGAAAATCACCGATCGGACCCGATGCGGCAACGCCCGCCCTGGCTGCGATGTTCGCAAGTTCGGGGTGGAAGCCCGCGATCAGTTGTGCGAGGAGAGCGGCGGAGAGAGCGAATGTCCAGGCCGAGATGCGGGGCAGGCGGTCGCCTTCCGAATGATGGACCGGATGCCAGACGGCGAGAAGCGCCGGAACCGCGAGAAGGGTGCCGTCGCCCCAGAGGCCGCAGGCGATGATTCCGGTGGAGATGACCGCCCGCATCAGGGAACTCGGCCTGTTCTTCGTGGTGGAGGCGAGAGCTGCGCCGAGAACGAGGAGAATCAGGAATGATTGCATCTCCGAGAAATACGATGAGGTCATCACGAGGAACGTTGCGACGAGAAGGCTGGAAATGAGTCCTTTGTCGGCGTAATGGGTGGTGAGCGATGCGGGGGCCGCCGTCGATTCGGGCATCTCGAAGGTGTGGGGAAACTTGGGAATTTCGAGAGCGAGAAGGCGTATCGAGGGAAATTTCGACGCGAGGGGAATTTCCAGGAGGGTGTTCAACCGCGGGGGGCGGATGGTTCGGAGCAGATAGACGCCCGAGTCCTGCATGGCGATCGAGGGATTTTCGAGCATTTCCTGGATGCGACGTTCGGCCAAGTGAGGATCGTAGGCATAGAGCGTGCGGACCGCCGCCGCTTTCACACGGTTGTCTGGAGAGCTGGTCAGCCGGACAAACTCGTCGCGAAGATGTGGAGTGCGACAGAGGCTCAGACCCTCGAGCGTGTTTGCTACGACCCGGGGATCGTGATGCCGGAGAAACGCCTCGAGCGCCGCCGGGATGCGTGGGTCGTTCAATCTGGGCAGGCGTTTCACGAGAAAGGATATCTTGAAGAGATCCGTCTCGGAGGCCAGAAACTCGAGCATGGGGCCTGCCAGGGAAGGTGCCTCGCTCTCGATGAGCCGGTCGATCGCCTCGAAAGCCACGTACCGGCTTCCGAGACGCATTTTATTCAGCAGAATTTCCTGGCGGGTGAGGTGGGCCGTGTCTGCGGAGGTGTCTTTCTTCGCTTCCGATGCCATTTCCGAAGCGCGACGCTGGGGAGAGACCTGCAGGTCGAGTTTGTTGCGGGCTTTGCGGGCGAAGTAGCGGACGTGCGGATCGGGGTCGAGAAGGAGTTCCGTCACGATCGGCAGGAGAAGATCCGCATCGAGCGGGGTGAGGCCCTCGTGCGAGCCGATCGTGTTGAGAATGGCCTGCTGGTCGCTGTCGCTGCCCTTTTCGAGAAGCAGGCGGGCGAACTCCGTCCAGGTTGCGGACACTGTGTCGGTGATCGGCATGTGCGTATCCTACCACACTCTGGAGCCCGAACGAATTGTTCGCCGTGGATGCCGATATTTCGGCACATTTTCGAAGGAAATCGGATGGAAAAGCCCTGAGAGCGGAAAGCCCGGTTGGCATTTCCATTGCTTACGATGAACGGTTTTTCATTTTGCCCGTGATCGTTGCGATTGCGGGAACGGAGGCATTCGGATGAGCTCGATGGGTACCTTCCTGCGGGGGGCTGTGTGCGGTGCGATGGTTGTCGTCGCTGCCGCTGCGGGCGCGGCGATCGACGTAAGCGTGGATCGAAGTTTCAATACGGACGTGACCGTGTCGGTGCCGGCGCTTCGCTTTGCGAAACTGCAGATTCAGCGGCGGCCGGTGACGGCTCTGTTCATGAAGGATGCCTGTCCGACGCTCGTGAAGGGCGAGCCGGAGTTGCCCGTCATTTCGACGTTTCTCATGGTTCAGAACGAGGGAACGCCTTCGGTAAAGGTTTTCGACAGTTCGTTCGAAACGATTCCGGTCGACGGAACCATTCTGCCGAGCCGCGGGCCGCTGTCGCGGTCGGAAGACCCCTCCTCGGTTCCCTACGAGTTCGGAAAGGTCTACGAGCGTGACGCCTGGATTCCCGCCGACAAAGACCTGGTCAGAATCGAAAAACCGTTCGTATTCCGCGATGTTCGCGGCGTGCGGATGATCTTTTCCCCCGTGCAGTACAACCCGGTCAAAAACCAGATCAGGGTCTACAAGAGTTTCCGCGTCCGCCTCGAAAACGGTGCCGCGGGAGCGCCGACGGGGCGCCGGCGGAACGCCGCGATTTCCAGCGTATTCGAGCCGATATACAAAAAGACGTTCCGGAACTTCGCGCCCATGGCCCAGCGGCTGCAGCGCCTCGGCGAGAGCGGGCGGCTGGTGATCGTCACCCCCGACGAGTTCGCCGACTCCGTCATGCCCCTGATGGTCTGGAAGCTCAAATGCGGGATCGACACGCATGTCGTCAGGCTCAGCGAGATCGGCGACGCGACGCCCGAAACGGTGAAGGCGTATCTGCAGGGGGAGTTCAACACCAAGCCGTTCACGCACGTCATCCTGGTCGGCGATGCCCAGCAGATGCCTACGCTGAAGGGCGTCCGGGAAAGCGCCGACTCCGACCCGTGCTACATGAAACTTGCCGGCGACGATAATGTACCTGATGCTATTATTAGCCGCATCTCCGCGACGACCCCCGAAGAGGTTGCGTATCAGGTGGCGAAGTTCATCACCTACGAGTGGTTCCCGAGCGAGGGCGCCGATGCGGCTTGGTATACGAAACTGATGGGCGTTGCCAGTTCCGAAGGGACGCCGACGGACTTCGAGCGCATGGACGAGCTGCGCGCGGCCATGCTGAAGGGGCGTTTCTCCTCGATGGACCAGATCTACGACGCGAAGACATCGTCGGGGGGAGGCGCGTCGCCGTTCCCGCCCCATACGATGCCCGGCGGACCTTGGGGCCCGTGGGGCCCGTATTTCTCGACGGCCCGCGACGGCGTTGCGACGAACTCGACGGACGCGGCGGGCACGAGCACCGCGGGCACCGCTTCGCCGACGGCGCCGGCGCCGTCCATGAAGGACCGTATCGCGGCGGGCGTGAACGAGGGTCGCGGCATCATCAACTACATCGGCCACGGAAGCAAGGAACGATGGGTCAGCTCGGGGTTCAGCGTCGGCGACTGCATGTCGAAACTTGCAAACGGCTGGCGCATGCCGCTGGTGATCAGCGTCGCCTGCGTGAACGGCGATTTTGCGCGCGGAACCGACTGCTACGCCGAAGCCTGGATGAAGACCGGCGACATCGAGAACCCGCGCGGCGCCGTCGGCTTCATGGGTGCTTCCACCAACATGAGCTGGGTTCCGCCCACCGTCGTCCAGGCCGAGATCAACACGAATTATATATATAATGAAACATATAAAACCGCCGGCGCCCTGATGATGAACGGCGTCATGAAGGGGCTCGAGCAGTTCGGCACCGAGGACAAAAGCGAGGGCGTCAGGATCGCCGAGCAGTGGCACTGGTTCGGTGACGGCTCGATGCTCGTGCGCACCAAAACCCCGCGCGGCATCGAGATCCGGACGACCGTCGAGAACACCGGTTCCGAAAGCTCCGTCGCCGTGACGGTGGTCGACGTCGACGGCAAGCCGGTCGAGGGCGCCCAGGCGACCTGCTACACCGAGCGCTTCGAAGCGATGGGAACCTGCCCCACGAATGCCGAGGGGAAGGCCGTGGTCGTCGTTCCCGCGACGTCCGGGACCGAGGGATTCATCACCGTCGTGGGACCGAACCTCGTTCCCGTCGTCGATCGGAAGCTGACATTCTGAATGTACCTGCCTCTTCGCCGGACCGGTGTTCGTTGCCGGCCCGGCGAATTTTTTTGCGCAGGATGCGGCCGCCCGATCTTGCACGGCGGGCCGGAGGCTGGTATCGTGCTTTCTGCCATGGACGAAACATCGACGCGCGATCACGATTCGATTCTGGACGCGGCCCGGCGCACGCTGGGCGACGAAGCCGAGGCGATTCGCGCCGCCGCGACCAGGCTGAACGGCGAGATTCTGCGTGCCGTCGATCTGATCCTGACATCCCGGGGAAGACTTATCGTATCAGGCATGGGAAAATCCGGCCTGGTCGGCAGGAAAATTTCGGCGACGCTTTCCAGCACCGGCACGCCCTCGTTTTTCCTGCATCCGGCCGAGGCGCTTCACGGTGATCTCGGCATGGTGACGGAACAGGACGTGCTGCTGTTGCTTTCGAACTCCGGCGAGACCGACGAGATCGTGCGGCTGATCCCCTTTCTGCGCCGGATCGGAGCTCGCATCATCGCGCTGGTGGGGAACACGGCCTCGTCGATGGCGAAGACGGCCGACGTCGTGCTCGACGCTTCCGTGGCGCGCGAGGCGTGCCCGATGAACCTGGCGCCGACCAGTTCGACGACCGTCGCCATGGCGATGGGGGATGCGCTTGCCATCGCCCTGATCGAAGCGCGCGGGTTCCGCGAGAAGGACTTCGCCTACTTGCACCCGTCGGGAAGCCTCGGGCGAAGGTTCCTGACCGTCAGAGACCTGATGCATACCGGCGAGCGCATTCCGTTCGCCTCGCCGGGAACGCCGCTGAAGGACGCCATTCTCGCCATGTCGAGGGGCGGCTTCGGCGCCCTCGTGATCGCGGACGCGGCGGGATGTCTGCTCGGCGTGTTCACCGACGGCGATCTGCGCCGCTACTTCGAGCGATCGAACGGCGCTCTCGACGTGCCGCTGTCGGACGTCATGACGAAACAGCCGCGCTGTACCTCGCCGGACCGTCTCGCCATGGAGGCGCTCAAGGCGATGGAGGAGAAAGCCATTACCTCGCTTCCGGTCGTGGACGGCGAGACCGCGAACGTCGTCGGGTTCCTCCACCTGCACGACATCCTGCGCTCCCGCCTCGTCTGACCCCGGTTCGGCTTCATTGGCCAATCCTGCACCACAGCGTCCCTCCGCTTCAAGACGATGGGTTTTCAGGAGCGCATCCGGAGATGAGGGGCAGCGCCAGGGAAAGAAGGTGTTCACGGTTTCAGCTGCAGGGGAGGGAATCCGGCCTTGGGCAACCATCCGTCGCATATTTCCGGTGCATTGGTTTCGACATGAAAAAACCGCCGGCGGATCGTGTCCGGCCGGCGGCCTGAGATTTTTGTCAGTCGGCGAGAGAGTAGGTCTTGTTCTCGACGCGGATCTTGCCTTCCTTCTTGAGGGCGTTCATGACCTTGATGAGGCGCTGGTAGCTCGATTCGCCAAGCGACTCGGCGATCGCGGCCATGCCGACGCCGGGGTTCTTTCCGAGGTAGGAGAGAACGGTCTGGGGGGCGATCGGCGCGGGCTTCGCGAGGCGCTTACCGTTGCGGTTGCGGATGCGGCGCTGCAGGTAATAGACGCCTTTGCTCTCGACGACGTCTTCTGACTTGACGAGCTTCTCCATGACGTTCTTGAACAGGGAGCGCTTGGCGTCGAAATGCTTGGCCAGCGCGGTCAGTTTGACGCCGTCCGTCTTGCCGTCGAGGAACAGGAAAATGTCGCGAGGGGCGGGAAGCGCCTTGCGTTCGGCCCGAACCTTCGCAGCTTTTGTGCGTTCCTGGATCTTTTTCTTGACCGAGGGCGGCAGCGGCTTGCGGCCGGCTTTGCGGCGGAGAACCACGGTTCCGGCGTGCTTCGCCGGCTTGCGTCCCGTCGGGACGGCATGCAGCTCGAGACTTCCATCCAATAGACCGCGGAATACCTTGGCGAGACTTTTCAGGTTCATGGCTTTCATTCAATCTCCTTTATCGGATGCGAATTTATCTGTCTCATAGTGCTGCATGGCCGTTTCCAGAATCAGAATGCAACGATAGGGAATACTACGATAAAAAAATAGCCTTTGCAAGATTATTCAGAAAAAATGAACCGCATCATGAACTGATGCGGTTCTTGAACGCTTTATCGGGGGATTATCTGATTCCGATGGTGGCGACCATGACGGCCTTGATTGTGTGCAGGCGGTTCTCGGCCTGGTCGAAGACCTTCGAGTATTTGCTCTCGAATACTTCGTCGGAGACCTCCATGGCGCCCGTCTCTTTCGACACCTCGGTCTTGTCGTCGTGGAAGGCGGGGAGACAGTGAAGGAAGATCGGGTTTTCCTTGCCGGTCGCCTTGATCATCTTCATGTTGACCTGATACGGCTTGAGGAGCTTGATGCGGGCGGCCATCTGGGCCTCTTCGCCCATGCTGGCCCAGACGTCGGTGTAGAGGACGTCGCAGCCCTTGACGCCCTTGGTGACGTCGTCGGTGACGGTGATCTTCGCACCGCTCTCGGCGGCGAATTTCTTCGCGGCGTCGACGATGGCCTTGTCGGTGTGAAGCGACTTCGGGGCGACGATGCGGAAATCCATGCCCATCTTCGCGGCGCCGATCATGAGGGTGTTCGCCATGTTGTTGCGGCCGTCGCCGACGAACGCCATCGCGATGCCCTTCAGGGTGCCGAACTGCTCGATGATGGTCTGGAAGTCGGCCAGGACCTGGGTCGGGTGATAATCATCGGTGAGGCCGTTCCAGACGGGGACGCCGGCGTATTTCGCGAGGTCCAGCACGGTTTCGTGCTTGAAGCCGCGGAACTGGATGCCGTCGAACATGCGGCCGAGGACGCGGGCCGTGTCGGCGACGCTTTCCTTCTTGCCGAGCTGGATGTCGCCCTTGCCGAGATACTCGGCGTGCGCGCCCTCGTCGGCGGCGGCGCAGATGAAGGCGCAGCGGGTGCGGGTCGAGGCCTTCTCGAAGATCAGGGCGATGTTCTTGCCTTCGAGGTTGCGAGGGCGGATGCCGGCGCGCTTGAGCCGCTTGAGGTCGGCCGAGAGGTCGAGCAGATACTGGATCTCTTCGGGGGTGTAGTCATCGAGCTGGAGGAAGTGGCGGCCTTTCAGGTTGACGGGCATGTCGTTCTCCTTTTCCTTGCTTCATGCTGTTTCGTCGGCGCTGTACCCGACGCGCTTCATGAATATCATGCCGCCCTGGAATTGGCAACCGGATCTCCTGGAACGGGTGAATGCTGGAGGCATCGCGACGAGCCTCAGCGAAATAATAGCGTTGCAAATATCAGTCGCCGGGGGTTGGAGCGCGGGGGGAGCAGAAGGCGGCCCAGGCGCAGTCGGCGCAGGGGGCGGCTGGGCCCGGGCTCCAGACCCGCTCGGTCCGGATGCGGGCGACGGTCGCGGCGGCGGCCGTTTCGAAGGCCGGCAGGTCGGGATCGACCGGCTCGAGCCGGGCGCCGTCCGGCGTCAGATAGAGGATCGAAGCCGAGGCAATCGTGAGAAGCCCGCTTTCGCCGAACAGGCCGCGCCGCGCCGCGGCGAGATACAGGGCGAGCTGCCTGCCGTACGCATCGTGAATGCCGGGCGCATACGCGTGAGATTTATAATCTATGATATGTATATCGCCGTCGCTGATGTCGATGCGGTCGGCGAACCCGCGCAGAAGAAACGGGCCGCCCGCCGGCGCAGATTCGTCGATCTCGAGCCGCAGGTTGACCTCGGCCTCGAGGTGCGAAGCGTCCGCCGCGGCGAGAGGGCAGGCCAGATACCGCTCGAGAATCCGGGACGCGCGCTCCCGCCCAGCGACTCCGTCATCGCCATGCAGGGGGAGAAGCCGCTCGAGAGCATCGGCAAGCCGCTTCCTGCGCTCGTCGGGCGACAGCGCGGAGACCGGGGTGTCGTGATAGATGCGGAGGGCGCGATGCACCAGGTTTCCGACCGCCGGGCCCCTGACGTCTTCCGCGGGCCTGTCGAGGGGTGCCACGTGGCGGCGCCGGAAGAAATACCGCCGCGGGCACTGTTCGTAGGCGTCGAGGTCGGCGAGAGAGAAGATCTCTTCGCGACCTGACGGGCCGGCCGGGGCGGTATCGCGTGACCGGGTTGCCCGCTCGCGGCCGAACCGCTCCGTCAGCGCGATGATCTGAGGCTGTATTTCCCCGGGATCGACGGGCGGTGTTTGTGACGAAGGCGAAACATGGGGTGCCAGGGAACCGGCTTCGAGCCAGGCGTTCGCGACGTGGCGCCACTCCTCGACGGGGCGGACGCTTCCGATATCCGGACGCGACCGCAGCAAGCCGGCGAGCTCGGACAGCGCCTGTTTCTCCTGTTCGGCATCCGGCGCCGCGCCGCCAATCACGAGCACGTCGCGGGCGCGGGTGAGGGCGACGTAGAGTTTGCGCCGCTCTTCCCCCCTCGATGCGGCCTCGTCGGCGGAGAAGAACGCGTTCAGAACGTCGGCCGGACTCCCGCCGGCGTCACCCTGGTGAGCGATCAGCCCCTGTTCCCTGGTGACGTAGAGCCCCTGCTCCCGCTTGAAGGGGCGCGTGCGCAGGCGGGGCAGGAACACGGCGGGGAACTCGAGGCCCTTCGCCTTGTGGATGGTGAGGATCTTGACGGCTTCGCCCTCTTCGAGGCCAAGTCCCGCCTCGTCTTCGTCGACTCCCGATTCGAGCGTCTTCTCATGGTAGGCAAGGAAGTCCCGGAGCGTCGTGAATACGCCGTTGGCCTCGAAGGATCGGACGATGCCGATGAATTTTGCGAGATTGTTCTCGAGCCGACGGCGCCGGAGGTCATCCGTCTGGGAGGCGGCATGCTCGAAGAAGCCGGCCTGTTCGAGAATCGCGTAGACGAGGTCCAGGACGCCGAGAGAGCCGCTCATCACCTGGAGCCGGACGAACAGGCGCCGGAAGGCGCTGACCCGCTCCGGCAGCGTTTCTTCAGGAAGCGCGAGCAGGTGGGCAAGCAGACTGATGCGCTCCTCGCGCCGCTCCCGGAACAGCCGCGCCAGTTCTTCGTCGGAGAGGCCATACTGCGGCCCCGTCAGGATCGTCGTGAGAGAGACGTCGTCGTCGGGGCGCACCAGCAGTTTCAGGAAGGCGAGGACGGCGGCGATCTCGTGGCGGGCGTAAAAACCGAGGCCGCCCGACATGACGTAGGGAATGCCGCGCGTCAGGAGAGCGTCTTCATAGGCGCGCGGCAGTCGGGTGACCGAGTTGACGATGATGGCGCAGTCGCCGTAGGTGAGGGCGCGAGGGCCGTTCCGGCCCTCGATGCGCAGACCTTCCTGAACGAGCGTGCGGATCATGTCGGCGACGGCATCGGCTTCCGAGTTCGGGGCCTGCGGCTGCGTCAGAAGACAGGCGACGGGCTGCGGCCGGGGTGACGGTCCTCGATCGGCTTCCTGGGGGGGCGGAGGATTGTCTATACCATATGATATAAATGCGTCGGCCAGCGTGAGGATCTCCTGCACCGATCGGTAGTTGCGGTTCAGCCAGATCGTCTCGGTCGACGGGAAAGAGCGGAAGGTGCCGATGTCGGCGCCCTGGAACCGGTAGATACTCTGCTTCTCGTCGCCGACGACGGTTACGTGGCCGTCCCGGCCCTCGATGAAGCTTTGGATGATGCCGAACTGTTCCCGGTTGTTGTCCTGGAACTCGTCGATCAAAAAGACCCGCTGGTCGGGGGCGAGACCCGTTTCCCGCTGCGAGGCGATGAGGCCGGCGCCCCGGCGGAGGATCTCGTCGAAATCGAGCAGGTGCCGCTCTTCGAGCTTCTGCAGATACCGGCTGTAGAACCGGAAGAACCAGGTCTGGACGAGCCGCTCGAGAGGCGCGGGCGGCGCGGGCCGCTCGCCGAATCTCTGGTCGGAAAAACGCTGGAAGCCGGCCGGCGAGAGAAGATACCGGCGAACGGCGCCGAGCAGGCTGGGGAACAGGCCTGTGATGCGGTGTGCGAGATCCGGGCCGAACGCTTCCGGGCCGTCGAGCAGCGCTGCGGCATGGGCCAGGCGGAACTCCTCGAGAATCTCGGCCAGGATCAGCTTGCGGCCGCCCTCCGTGAGAACGGCGTCGCCGCGGTCGAGACCGGCGCCGAAGGGGTCGCGCCGGAGCCACTCGCCGAGAAACGCGTGAAAGGTAGAAACTTGCAGATCGCGCAGGATGGAAGCGTCGAGACCGCGCTCGGGAAGCGCAAGACGTTCTTTCATCTCTGCGGCGGCCTTGCGGGTATAGGTGATCGCGACCAGCTCCGACGGCCGTATTCCCTGGCGCAGCAAGGCGACGATGCGCCGCGTCAGCACTTCCGTTTTGCCCGAGCCGGCGCCGGCGGCGATTTTCACGAAACCGGCCGGAGGCTCGGTGACCGCACGGCTCTGGTCGGGGTTCAGCCGGTCCAGCAGGTCGGTCAGATCAATCCGGTTCGGCATCGGGTATTCCGCTTTCTTCCTGCGCCGGGAGCCGCAGCTGATCGAGCCGCTCCTGGCAGAACGCCTGGAACTCGCAGCTCTTGTTGGGAGACCGGTTCAGGCAGGAATTTGCCGACGGGGCCGCCGACGGCGCGCAGTCGAAGACGCGGTTTCGCGAGATGTCGTTCATCAGCCGCTCGACCGTGTCTTCGAACGCGGCGAACCGGTCGGGGTCGATCTGCACGGCCCAGTCGGGTCCGGCTCCGAGCCCCAGCATGGCGGCCTTCATGAAGCCGGGTTGGAATCCTTTATATTTTTTCTTGTATGGATCATCCTTGGGATACACCGTCGTCGCGCAGACTTGGGAATGCCCGAGGCATTTCGCCGCGAGAAGGTAGAACGGGAGCTGGATTTCCGCCGGAGGCCCGGCCTCGGGGAACGCCTCCGACGCGAGTTTCGAGCCGGATTTCGAGCTCCCGGTCTTGTAGTCGATGATCCAGAGGGTATCGTCGGGAGCGTTCAGCCAGCGGTCGATGCGCCCCTTGCACCGGTGGCCCCGGAACTCGAACCGGATCTCGGCCTCGACACCGATCGTCCCGGTCACCGGAATCTGACCATTCACGTAGACGGCTTCGCGGTAGGTTTCGAGCAGTTCGCGCGCCTGGCGGCCATAGAGGGTCCGCTGAAGGACCGGAAGCGCTTCGAGCAGAGGCTGTCCATACTCCGCCCAGAGAACATCGAGATCTTCGAAAGAAGGCGTCCTGCCGCCGGCGAAGGGGCCCTCGGGGTGATGAAGATGCTCGAGACAGGCGTGGACGGCGTTTCCGAAGACGAAGAACGCCTGCTTCTCGACGCGCGCGTCGCGGAGCCGGAGAACATGCTTGAAGAAGAAACGGCGCGGGCAGTCGAGGTAGTCGCGAAGGGACTGAGCCGAGAACCGGAAGCCGGCCGGAAGCTCGGCCGGAGTCGGCGGTGCGATGCCGAACCGGCGCGGAGTCAGCGGGTCTTCCCGCAAGCCGTCGCTGGTATCGGCGGCTGCCGTGAGCCGCTCCAGGTCTGGTCTGAGCTCGTCGCGGGCGGATTCAGACAGCCGGGCAAGCCGCGTGCGAAGCTCGCCGATCGTCAGGGCTCGCCGCTCCTGCCAGTCTCGAACGGGTTTGAGACCGAGTTCGGAAAGAAACGGGGCGGGCAGCGCCGGGTCGGTGCCGATGCGGCGCGGCAGGGTCATGATCAGTCCTTCCTCGGCTCGGGTCAGCGCGACGTAAACGAGTCGCCGCTCCTCTTCGAGATGGTCCTCGTGATCGGCGGGGTAGGGGTTGAAGAAACGGATCTCGCGGTTTTTTGCATCGACGGCCCGCTGGAGGGCGGCCAGACCGCGAGTGCCGAGAAGCAGACTCTCGCGAAGCCTGACGGGAAACTGCCCTTCACACAGCCCCGTGACGAACACGACCGGGAATTCGAGTCCCTTCGATTGGTGAACCGTCATGAGCCGCACGCCCGCCGGAGTCGATGCCGCACCGCCGTCGTCGTCCTGCTCGAGCGTCGAGGCATAATATGTGAGCCACTCGTCGAAGTTCGGCATCAGGTCGATGGCGGTCGCAGGCCGGCCGTGCTGCTTTTCCCAGACGTCGCAGAAGTCGTCGATCATGTTGCGGAACCGCATGACATGCCGGGCGCCGGGCGCGGCCGGGTCGGCGAGCAGGTGCGGAATGGCGAGCAGGAGCCGTGCGAAGAGGGAGACCAGGGGCAGTTCGATGCCGTCGCGAAGGAGGCGCAGCGTTTCGCGGAACGCGGCCAGCCGGGCGATGGTTTCCGGCGCGGGCCCGGCCGGGTTCTCGGAGTCGTGTTCGTTCGGTGATTCTCCCAGAAGTTCGTCTGCGGCCTGCTCGAGACCCACACCAAGCGGGAGGGCGGCGAGAAACTGCTGCGCCCAGATCTGGTCGAGCCCGAAGATCGGCGACGCGAAGGCGCGCCGCAACGGCTGCTCGCGCTGCTCGGCCGGGTTGGCGGCGGCCTGGAGCAGCGACGCGAGAGCCGTCACCTCCTCGGACCGGAAAAATTTCATATCTCCTGCTATATCGAAAGGCACGTGGAGGGCGCGCAGCGACTCGGATATCAGGTCGATCTGGTAGTTGTTCCTGACCAGGACGGCGACCTCGGACGGCGCGAAACAGCGATGGGCGCCGTAGGTCAGGAGGGCGGCGATCCTGCGGGCGACGAGGCGCGACTCCTCGAGCTCGTCGCGGGCCTCGAGAAGTTCGAAAAAGCCCTGCCTGCTGCTCCTGGGAATCAGTTCGTCGGCGGGAGGCGCCGCCGCGTTTTTCGGGGGCGAATCCGACGTGAAGCGTTGGGACCACCGGAGACGCCCCGCGAGGCCGAGAATGCACGACGCACTGCGGTAGTTGCTGCGCAGGGGGAAAAGGCGCGCCTTGAACTCGCGTCTGAACGCGCTTTTCCCGCCCATCATCCCCGGGTCGGCGCCCCTGAACCGGTAGATGCTCTGGCGCGGGTCGCCGATGACGGCGATGCGCGGCGCCGGTTCCGGACCTGCTCCTTCCCCCTTGAGAAGCTTCAGCAGCAGATACTGGGCGGGGTCGGTATCCTGGAACTCGTCGACCAGGACGACGCGGAACTGCCGGCGGTAGCGCGCGGCGGCGTCGGGCGAACGCAAAACATCTATGGTAAGAGATATTAAATCCCTGAAGTCGAGAAAACCCGTCCGGCGGCGCTCGGCTTCGTAAAACTCATACAGGAGCAGGAGTTCGTCGAGTCGACGGCGGCTTCTCGGGTCGATATCGCCGCAGGCGATTGCCTCCCGCAAGTTGTCGGGTGTCACGAGGTTCGATTTCAGCAGAGAGATGAAGGTCAGAGTCTCGAGCTGGAATCCGCGCTTCGTCAGCACTCTTCCGAAGACGGGGAAGGTTTCCGGCGTCAGTTTTGCGCAGATGCCCGACATCAGCAGGGCTTCCTTGAAACCGGTCAGCAGCCTGAACTCCGGGTGGATGCCGACCCGGAAATACTGCTCGCGCAGCACGCGGGCGCAAAATGAGTGGAAGGTCGAGATCCAGCACTCGTCGTAGCTTTTCGGATGATACTCCATGACCCGCCCGCGGAGTTCGAGCGCGGCTTTCTCCGAGAACGTGAGGGCGAGGATCTCCTTCAGCTTCGTTCCCTCGGCGAGCAGGCGACCGATCAGCACGGCGACGGTGCGCGTCTTGCCCGTGCCCGGGCCGGCCACGATCATCGTCGGGCCTTTGAACCCCTTGACGATCGCCTTCTGCTCGTCGTTCAGTTTTTCGAAATCGTCTGCCAGCACGGTTCGGACCTTTCCGACGTCAGCGAGGGTACCACAGATCGAACTGGGGCGAGCCCGTCGCCGCCCACAGGACCGCAAAGTGATGCACCAGGTCGGAAATGGCCAGCGCGCCGCCGAGCACGATCAGGCGGTTCTTCCATGTCTCGCCTTTCACCGCTGCCGAGACGAGCAGGAGCGCCAGCCCGACCATGCCGTGGTGGATGCGCACCCCGAACGTGAGCCGTCCGACGGTCGCGGCCGTGTCGCGCGTCGCTTCCAGTCCGAGACCGAACCGCAGGAACACGGTCACGGCCTCGAAAAGCGTCGCGAGGGCCAGCGTCGGTTTCCAGAGGTTCAATCGTCGTCGTCCGTGTCGGGGAGTTCCGGTGCTTCCGGCGTTTCCGGCGTATCACCGGATGAGGTTGGAACCTGGAACTCGGTGCTCAGGCCTTTTTCGAGGTTTTCCAGCATCCGGTTCGTGCCGGCGGCGTTTTCATTCGCCTGGCGCTGATGACCCTCCTGCATCTCGCGCATCGACTCGTTCGTGGCATCGATATTCTCGTTCATGCCGTCGATGAACCGGTCGTGCGACTTCTGGTTCTCGTCGAACATCTGGCGCATATCGCTGTTGAGACGCTCCGTGTCCCGGTTGCGCTGATTCGTGAAATCCCGCCGCCACTGCTGATGCGCATCGTGAGTCGCCTTGAGCGTGGCGTTCATTTCCGCGATATGGGCTTTTTCCTGTTCGGTCGCGCCGGGGCCGGCCTCGATGGGCTTGTATTCCTCCCACTCGGGCATCGTGTCAGTCGCGATATCGGTCCAGGTGGCGAGTTGCTGGCGCTCGAGATGTTCGATGTCGCCGGTCGTTCCGAGATCCGGTGCCTCGACGCGGCCGAGTTTCACGTCGTGCCTGACCGTTTTGCTGCCCATCCGGATGTCGGGAGACGAAGGACCGCCGTCGCGGATACCGATCCCGCGTTCGCGGGGAACCCGCTTGCGTGAGGCGGTCGTCGGCGCCTCGGCTTTGACGGGATCGACGGGTGCCACGTAGAACCCGGTTCCCTGGTCTTTTCTGCCCTTCAGCTCGCTCGTGACGGTCAACTCTCGACGCGAGCCGTCGCGCTCGGGCGAAGGAGTCGTATAGCTTATTTTATATCTTCGCTCGAGCATCATCCGTGCGCTGATCGCCTGGAAAATGCCCGCGAGCTGATCGGCCGACGGCGCGCGGAGCAGGGCGCCTTTCGTTTCCCCGGCGATCTGTTTGAGGAAGGTCTCGTCGATGTTGGTGCCGAGGGCGACGCAGATGACGCGGATGTTGTTCTTCCGGGCGTGCTCGATGACCTCGTCCGCCTTGTGCGTCGAGAAACCCGGCGTTCCCTGCGGGCTCTCGTCGCGCCCGTCCGTCAGCAGGACGATCGTTTTGCGGTCGTCGAGCTGGGCGGCCGAGCGGAGCTGCTCGCAACTCTGATACAGGGCGTCGAACAGGGCCGTTCCGCCCCAGGGGCGCATCTTCCGGATGCCTTCCAGGAGCTTCCCCTGCTCGCGCGTGAACTCGGTGACGAGATCGATATCGCTGGCGAAGGTGATCAGGGAAATCCGGGCCGGGCCGTTCATGCCCTTCACGAACGCCGCCGCTGACTCCTTCACCGTTCCGACGACCGGTTCCATGCTCGAGGAACGGTCGAGGAGAAGGGCGACGTACGGCTCCTTCCGGACGAGTTCGACCGTGAACGTGGCGATGGGGCTCTGTCGCTCGCTCAACCTGAACGCATCGAACGTCAGTTCCGTCGCATCGGGCGTATAGACCCGCATGGTGACGCGCACCTTCGGGAAATCGATCGCCGTGACATGCTCGACGACGGATGAAAAGCCGGCATCGGCTGCGTATCCGGGGGGCGGAAGGGTGACGCATAGGACGGCCGCGCAAGCGGCAAAAAGCAGCCTCAGAATGGAACGTGTCATCTTGTGTCCTCCCATCTCGAGAAGGTGAGTGTATCACAGGGAAGGGGCGTTGGAAAAATTCGCGATGCTGCGGAACGCGTAACGGCGCATGATCCATGCTCATGAAGAATCACGAATGAGAATCCTGCATGTGGACTGATGCTTGACTTGCACGATACTGGTCGGGCACAATCCAGGGAAGGTTCGTGTACCCCGGAAATTTCTGCCAGGAGTCGAACATGAAATTCATCAAGCCCGATCCGCTGAAATGCGTCGGCGCGAAAAGCTGTGAGAAGGTGTGCGCGAAGACGTTCTTCAAAAACGAGGATGTCGCCTACTCGGCGATCCGCATCACCCGCAGGAAAGAGGGATGGGATATCAACGTCTGCAACCAGTGCGGCAAATGCATCGAGATCTGCCCGGCGAAGGCCCTCTATCGCAACAAGGCCGGCACGGTCATGATCGACAAGGCCGCCTGCGTCGGCTGTTTCATGTGCGTCGGCTTCTGCCCGACGTTGTCGATGCGGGTGGCGCCCGGTGCCCGCGAACCGTTCAAGTGCGTTTCCTGCGGCGCGTGCGCGAAGGCTTGCCGGAGCTGCGCTCTGGCGCTGACCGAGAGCGACCACGCGAATCTGCCGGCCTGACGCGGACGAAACGGAGAGGAATGAACGATATGATCGACTATACCAAGCGCACCTCCTATCTCGGCGACCTCGAAAAACAGCGCAGTGCCCACAAGCTGGTCTTCGAAGGCAGTTTCAACCCCGGCCTTCCCGAGCGCGGCTACAATAACCGCACGCTGTATATCAACCTGTCGACCCGCACCATCAAGGAAAAGCCGGTCACGGAGCAGATGAAGGAGATCTTCATCGGCGGCCGCGGCTTCGGCCTCTGGTATCTCTGGAACGCGGTCAAGCCGACGACGAAATGGAACGACCCCGAGAACGAGATCATCATCAGCCCCGGCCCGCTCGGCGGGAACACCCAGTATCCCGGCTCCGGCAAGTCGCTCGTCGTGTCGCTGTCGCCCCTGACCGACATCCCGATCGACAGCAACGTCGGCGGCCACTTCGGGCCGCTGATGAAGTTCAGCGGTTTCGACGCGCTGGAAATTCAGGGGAAGGCCGAGTCAGACGTGGTCATCTTCATCGACGGCCAGAAGGGAATCATCCGCGTCGAGGAAGCGCCGCTCGAGAGCGTCGACAGCCATATCGCAGCCGATATATTTACACATATGTATGCTGCCGACGAGTTCGACCGGCGGAATATCTCGGTCATCGCCTCCGGCAAGGGAGCTGACCACGCGCTGATGGGCTGTCTGAACTTTTCGTGGTATGACATCCGGCGCGGCGTCGCCCGCCTGAAACAGGCCGGCCGCGGCGGCATCGGGACTGTGTTCCGCGATAAGAAGGTGAAGGCCGTCGTCGTTCGGGGTCCGACCGTGAAGGGCGACATGAACCGCCCGGCCGACATTGACCGCGTGCGCAACACCGGCATCCGCCTGCATCGCGAGATCCACGACAACGACGACAAACAGTGCCACATGCGGACGCAGGGCACGGCGCACCTCGTCGAAGTGATGAGCGATTACGACCTTCTGCCCGTCTGCAACTTCCAGTATGGCTCGCATGAAGACGTGAAGAATATCGCATCATACACATGGGGCGAACGGTTCACGCAGGGCATCCCCGACGGTTGCTGGTTGGGTTGTTCGATGGGATGTTCGAAGGGCGCCGACGGTCATATCGTGAAAACCGGTCCCTACAAGGGCCACTCGGTCACGGTCGACGGCCCCGAATACGAGACCGCGGCCGGCCTCGGCTCGAACTGCGGCATTTTCGACCGGGACTGGATCCTCGAGGGCAATTTCTATTGCGATACCTATGGTATCGACACGATCTCGTTCGGCACCAGTTGTAGTTTCGTGATGGAATGCTGGCAACGCGGAATCCTGAACGCCGAACGCACCGGCGGCATCGAACTGACGTGGGGCAATGGCGCGGCGCAGATGGAGCTGCTGCATCAGATGGCCCGCAACGAAGGGTTCGGCGCGATCGTCGGTCAGGGCGTAGCCCGCATGAAAAAACTGTTCGCCGAAAAGGGGTGGGGCGACCCGAAACTGCTTGCAGATATCGGCATGGAAGCGAAAGGCCTCGAATACTCGCAGTATTTGTCGAAGGAGTCGCTGGCCCAGCAGGGCGGCTACGCGCTCACCAACAAGGGGCCCCAGCACGACGAAGCCTGGCTGATCTTCATGGATATGGTGAACAACCAGTTGCCGACCTTCGAGGACAAGGCCGAGGCTCTGCACTATTTCCCAATGTTCCGCACCTGGTTCGGCCTGAACGGGCTGTGCAAACTGCCATGGAACGACGTCGAGCCCGAGGACAACCGCAAGGCGAACAGCCCGATGGAGGCCGCGAAAGTGCCCTCTCACCTGCAGAACTACTGCGATCTTTTCTCGGGCATCACCGGCCGCGAGATGAACCGTGACGAGCTGGTCTTCATGTCCGAGCGCGTCTACAACTTCCAGCGCGTCTTCAACCTGCGCATGGGAAAGGGCCTCCGCAAGTTCGACCAGGCGCCGTACCGCTCGACCGGCCCCGTCACCCGCGAGGAGTACGAGTCGCGCGCCGAGCGCTACGACAAGCAGCTGAAAGAGCAGATCGGCGTCGATCCGTCCGGAAAGTCGGTCGATGAGAAGATCGCCCTTCACCGGAAATGGCGCGAAGATCGATATCAGAAACTATGCGACGCCGTCTACAAACGCCGCGGCTGGACAAAGGATGCCGTCCCGACTCTCGAAACGCTGAAAAAACTCGGCATCGATTTCCCCGAGGTCGTCGACGTCGTCAAAAAGTTCCTCTAGAAAACGAAGGAAAGCGGGAGGGGACGGCTGAAACCGCTCCTCTCCCGCTTTTCGTTTCCAGGGCTTCGCCCGGCTCGCACGGGTGCGGCCGATGCGCGGGACTGTTATTGAGTCCTGCATATCAAAAACCAGCTTCGTGTCTCCGTTCGTGCTGAGCTTGTCGAAGCACGAACAGCCACTTGCCGATGGTTCCTCATTTCGCCCTTCGACATGCTCAGGGCGAACGGTTGGTTTTCATTCAGCAGGACTCAATAAAAATGCTGGTGCGGGCCGAATGGTGATGCCGAAGCGGGGGGCATGAAACTCTGTGGTATAGTGAACCGCACCGATGATTTTGTCCGTTACAGGAGAACCAGATGCAGGGGCTACACCGAACGAACCAGGAACTGCTCGAGGAAAACACCCTCCTGATGCGAAAAATTCAGGAACTGGAACAATCGGAAGCGACGCGAAAACTGGCGGAAGAGGCTTTACGACAAAGCGAAGCCAGATATCGCACCCTGCTGGAGAACATTCCGCAAAAGATTTTCATGAAGGATCTGGACTCCCGCTATATCTTTATCAACGCCAACCTGGCCGGCGATCTCGGGGTGCGGCCGGAAGACGTGGTGGGAAAAACCGACGAGGATCTGTTTTCCCCGGAGCTCGCCGCAAAGTATCGGGCTGATGATCTGAGAATCATCCGTACCGGACAATCGGAAGAATTGATCGAGAAATACCTGCTGGGCGGCCAGGAGACCTGGATACGGACGATCAAAAGTGCGATTCGGGACGCGAACGGCCTGGTAACCGGCGTGTGCGGCATTTTCTCGGATGTCACCGAGCGCAAACGGGCGGAAGAGGCGTTGCGCAAGAGCGAAGAGCGGTATCGCACCCTGTTGTCGAGTCTCGAAGCCGGAGTCGTCGTCCATGCGCCCGATACCTCGATTATCATGAGCAATCCGAGGGCATCGGAATTACTCGGATTGACCGATGACCAGATGAGAGGGAAAACGGCTCTCGATCCGGCATGGAAATTTGTGAATGAGGCGGGATTGCCCCTGCCGCTCGAAGAGTATCCCGTGAACCGCATTTCACGCACAAAACAGCCGATTCATAACCTCCTGATGGGTATTTCCAAAGGCGGCGCTCAGGAAATCGTATGGATCGCTCTCAACGGCTTTCCGGCCCTTGACGGCGCGGGTGAAATCGTCGAAATCGTCACCAGCTTCATCGACATCACCGAGCGCAAGCAGGCCGAAGAGGCTTTGCGGGCGAGCGAAGCCCAGAAAAATGCGATTCTGAACGGCATCACCACGAATATCGCCCTCGTCGACAAGGGGCTGAAGATCCTCTGGGCGAACAAGGCCGCCGCCGAGTCCGTCAACAAGCGGCCCGAGGATATGGTTGGCCGCCCGTGCTACTCGATCTGGGGCGACTCCGTCAGGCCGTGCGCCAATTGCCCTTCGCTCAAGGCGATTCAGACCGGCAAGTCGGAGCATATCATCGTGCACAGCCCGAACGGAAAGATCTGGCAGGAAGGCGGCGAGCCGGTTTTCGACACCGAAGGCAACGTCGTCGGCGTCGTCGAGATCGCGCAGGACATCACCGAACGCATGGTGGCCGAAGCGGCGCTCGCCGCCGAGAAGGAGCGTCTCGCGGTGACCCTGCGGAGCATCGGCGACGGGGTCATCACCACCGACACGCAGGGTAACGTCGTCATCATGAACAAGGTGGCGGAAGAGCTTACCGGCTGGCTTCAGAGCGAGGCCCAGGGGCGCCCGCTGTCGACGGTTTTTCGGATCATCAACGAGGGAACCCGCCAGCCGTGCGAAAACCCGGCCGAACGAGTGCTGGCGACCGGCCGGATCATCGAGCTCGCCAACCACACGCTTCTCATCGCTCGCGACGGAACTGAGCGGGTTGTCGCAGACAGTGGCGCCCCGATCATGGATCAGAACGGCGTGACCATCGGCGTGGTGCTGGTGTTCCGCGATATGACGGAAAAGCAGAAACTGCTCGACGTCCTTCAGCGCACGGACAAGCTCGACTCTCTCGGCGTGCTTGCCGGCGGCATCGCCCATGATTTCAACAATATGCTGGCCGGGATTTTCGGATACATCGATCTTGCCCGCGAGATGACGGCCGACAAGACGGTTGCCCTGTATCTCGAAAAATCGATGGCCGCCTTCAGCCGCGCCAAGGACCTCACCCGGCAGTTGCTCGCGTTTTCCAAGGGCGGTTCGCCCCAGCGCAAAACGGCCGAACTCGGGCCTCTCATCAGGGAAAGCGCCTCGTTCGCTCTCGCAGGATCCAAAATCGCCTGCGATTATGACATCGATGAAAACCTCTGGCTGGCCGATTTCGACAAGAGCCAGATCGGGCAGGTGATAGACAACATCGTGATCAATGCCCAGCAGGCCATGCCGGCGGGCGGGCGCATCGTCATATCCGCGAAGAATTGCGTCGTGAAAGAGCGTGAGAACAGGCTTCTCAAGCCCGGAAAGTTCATCAGGCTCTCCGTTGCCGATACCGGGGTCGGCATCCCGCCCGAACACCTCAAATGCATCTTCGATCCCTTCTTCACCACGAAGCAGAAGGGACATGGGCTGGGACTGGCGACCTGTTACGCCATTGTCCAGAAGCACGACGGATGTATCGAGGTGGAATCCGTGGTGGGAAAAGGATCGACGTTCCATGTGTTCCTGCCCGCCTCGCAACAGAACGTCGTTACCGAAGCGGTCCAGACCGCGGTTTCCCATCAGGGCAGGGGAAGAATACTGATCATGGATGACGAGCCCTCCATCAGGGAGATCCTCGGCCGTTTCCTCGAGGGAATGGGCTACACGATTCTCGAGGCGAAAGACGGCGAAGAAGCCCTGCAGATCTGTGCCGAGGCCGCGAAAAACGGCGCCCCCGTCGACGGGGCGTTCTTCGACCTGACCGTTCCGGGCGGAATGGACACCAAAGAGGCGATCGTCCGGCTCCGGAAAGCGTATCCCGAGATGCCGGTCTACGCCTCGAGCGGCTACTCGGACGACCCCGTCATGGCCGTGCCCGCCGAATACGGCTTCACCGACAGCATCCGCAAGCCATACCGAAAAGAAGAGCTCGTCGCCATGCTCAACCGCCACGCCCGGAAAGACCCTGTTCAAAAATAGCGCCTAAGCAACGATCCCGAATACCAGTGGATTCGACGAACTTTTTTCCCATTTGTGATCGATCAATACGAAAATGATGGAATGTTATATGTGTATCAGTATAGTATCGTGTGAAGATGTCGAACCAGGTCTGAGGATGGAATTTCGTGGACATAGACTCCATTTTCGGCGAAAATTGCGCGTATGCGCTACATCCCGCCGCGGATATCCGGCATCTCGAGGATTTCCTCGACGAATACCCGTTGGCGAAAGAAGAATTTGTGATCTGCCGCGCACCTCGAAAACTGAAGCTGAGCCACCGCGTCATCGCGCTTCCCTGGCAATCCCTGCCTGGCATTTTCAAATGCATGACACAAGCCTTAGTGGTATGAAATATATATAAATATATATATCAAAACGGTCATATTTTTTTCTGATATTGATAGCAGGGACGCTGGCAAAGACAAGGTTGCTTTCTCTCGGCGGCGCCGGGGAGTATGATGGAGGGGTGTTGGAAAACGTTGCAGGGGAGGGATTGCATGGGCGATACGCAGGCGGATGTGGAGTTGTTGATGAAGGCGTTGATCGAGCCGGTGCGGGAGATGCTTCGGGAGGAGGGGGGATTTCTTCCGTTTGGGGCGTATCTCGACAAGGCGCGGCGGGTGAAGAAGGTTGCGGCCAAGGCGGATGAGGAGAGCGACCAGGATGTGCTGACGGCGTTTCTCGAGGAGAAGATGCAGGGGTTTGCGGATGCGAACAAGGCTGTCGCTACGGCGATCGTCAGCGATGTGCGGGCGGTGCCGCCCGGGAAAAAGAAGGAGCGGGACTGTGTGGCGTTCGCGCTCGATCATGTGGATGACTACTCGGTGATCGTTTTCCTGCCGTATGAACTCGACGAGGAGAACGAGGTGGTTTTCGGGGAGTTGTTCGCGATCGATGGCGATAAGAAGATCTTTTCCTGAATAGCGCATGTGTAGGGGCGGGTTTGAAACCCGCCCTTACGGTATGGTTTGAAGGGGCGGGATATGAAATGCATCGTCAATGAGCAGAATGCGGATATCGAACGCGGGATGAACCTGAAACGCATCTCCGAGGCGTATTGCCCGGGTGCGGATCTGTTCGTCTTGAACGGGTATCCTGTGAGTGGGGAGACGGTTCCCGAAGAAGGCGATTCGATCGTGTTCGTCAGGCGCGGGATCGTGCCGACGCCGGAACGGCTCGATGCGTTGCTCGCGGCGCGACATACGCCGCGGGTGCATGCGAAGCTGAAGAAGGGCTCGGTCGGCATCGCGGGCTGCGGCGGGCTGGGCTCGACGGTTGCGCTGGCGCTCGCCCGCGTGGGAGTGGGGCGGCTCGTCCTGGCGGATTTCGATATCGTCGAGCCGACCAATCTGAATAGACAGCAATATTTTATCGATCAGCTCGGCATGCCGAAAGTCGAGGCGCTCAAGGCGACGATCGCCCGGGTGAACCCGGCGGTCCGGGTCGAAACCTGGGGCGAGAAGCTCGTTCCTGGGACCGTGGCGTCCGTGTTCGTCGGCGTCGACGTGCTGGTCGAGGCGTTCGACCGGGCCGATCAGAAGGCGATGCTCGTCGATGCGGCGATGAAGGCGTTTCCCGACAAGCCGATCGTGCTGGGCTCGGGCATGGCGGGGTGGGGCGGGAACGACCGGCTGCGCACCCGCGTTTCCGGGAGCATGACCGTCTGCGGCGACGAGACGAGCGAGGCCGTCCCCGGCCGCGGGTTGATGGCCCCGCGCGTGGGCATCGTCGCGCACATGCAGGCCAATCGTGTCATGGAACTGCTGCTGGGGCCGGATGAAGGTCTCGGTCCAAAACTCGTAACGGGGAGATTCGACGAAACATGCTGAAAGTCAACGGCGAACCGCTGAAATACGTGAAAGACATGACCGTTTCGGACGTCATCAAGGCGAAGAAATACTCGTTTCCGCTGCTCATCGTGAAGATCGACGGGGTTTACATCCCGCGCGAAAACTACGACGTCACCCCCGTCCCGGACGGGGCTGCCATCGACATCATCCACCTGATCAGCGGCGGATGATGAGGTGATCCGGGGAGGGCGGGTTTGAAACCCGCCCCTACAGAAGAAATGCGGGGTTCCCCTGCGAATCATCGGCTTGGGGCGGGTGTGGTATGATGGGGCGGTGATGAGGATTTCGGTATGACGGGTGAGACCGCTTCGATTGAGCGCGGCCCCGAGAGCCTGTGCCTGTCGGGCGATACCTTGCTGCCGGAGGTGCGGCGGGAGATCAATGCGACGCTGAGGCCGGCGTTTCTGGCCGGGGCGTTGTTCGGGTTCATGGCCGGGGGGGTGCTGGCGGGTGCCGGACACTTCGGTCTCGTGCCTGGCATGATGATTCCGGCGGTCTGGGCGTTCATCTGCGGCTTCGCGGTGTTCTGTCTGTATCTGCTCGCCCGGCGCGACGCCATTCCGGCGGAGAAACCCTGGATGGTCGTTCTGCCGCTGGTTTCGCTTCCGACGATCATCTTCGTCGTTTCGTGGGCCCTGCTGCCGGCCGGCACCGCCACGTATCTCACCGGGCCGCCGTCGTACCTGTACTTCTTCCTGGTCGTGCTGACCGGGTTCTGGATGCAGGCGCGAGTATCTATTCTGTCAAGTATATTTGCCGCCGGCCAGTTTTTCGCCGCCTACCAGTTCGCGCGGGCGCATCTCCAGCATGTGACCGGGCCAGACGCGCTGTTCCTGCAGGACCTGAAGGACCCTCTCCTGTGGGGGTTCAAGGCGATGATGCTCGTGCTGACCGGGATCGCCGTCGGCGTGCTGTCCAGGTCGGTGCGGCGCATGATCGGGCGGATGATCGAGAAAGAACGCGAGCGCGCCTATCTCGACCGGCTGTTCGGCCAGTATGTCAGCCCGGAAGTGCGCGACCGGCTGATGTCGTCCGAAGCCGTGCGCGGCGAGACGCGCGACGTGACCGTTCTGTTCTGCGACATCCGATCGTTCACGACCCTCTGCGAAAGCATGGCGCCGGCCGCCGTCGTCGACCACCTCAACCGGTATCTCGACGAGATGGTCGGCTGCATCCAGGCCGAGGGCGGGGTGGTCGACAAGTTCATCGGAGACGCGATCATGGCCACGTTCGGCGGTCTCACGCCGCTGGCATCTCCGTGCGAGGCGGCCGTGAAAGCGGCTCTGCGCATGCAGCAGGAACTGGCGATCCTGCGTTCCGAATGGACGCTCCGGCAGCTGCCCCTGCTCCGGTCGGGAATCGGCATCCATCACGGGCCGGTCCTGCTGGGCCCGGTCGGCAGCGAGCAGCGACGAGAGTTCACCGTCATCGGCGACGTCGTCAACACGGCGTCGCGGCTCGAGACCCTCACGAAAGAGCACGACCGGCCGATCGTCATTTCCGAAGCGGTGCTTTCGAGGCTTTCTGACGAGATGAAAAGCCGGTTCGCCGGGCTCGGAGCCGTTCAGGTGAAGGGCAGGGCTGAAGCGGTCGGGATTTTTGGCATCTCGCCGCAGGCGTGTTAGGGAAAAGAGTGATCCATGAGCCTTCTCGACATGCGAACGATCGTCTTCACGACGCTGATCACCAACTGCATCTGCACCGGGATCGTCGGCTTGCTGTGGTACCGGAACCGGCAGCGGTATGACGGCCTTTTCTTCAACGTACTGGATTTTCTCTGCCAGACCGGCGGGCTGATTCTTCTCTTCACGAGAGGCTCAACCGTCAGCTGGGTGACCCTCGTCGTGACGAATGCCATCTTTCTGATCGGAACCCTGCTCGGATTCATCGGCCTGGAACGATTCGCCGGGAAGCCGGGCCGGCATGGTCACAACGTCGTCCTGATCGGCATATTCGCGGTGATCCATGCCTGGTTTACCGCTGTTCAGCCCGATCTGAACATGAGAAATCTGAATCTCTGCACTTTCTGGCTGATCATCGGCCTTCAGTGTTCCTGGTTGCTGATATTCCGGGTGGAGAAGGAAATGAGATCCGTGACGCTGGGCGTCGGACTTGTCTACGGGGCGCTGAACCTGCTCAATTTCTGCCGGATCGTGCATGCCCTCGCGTTTGGAAGCGTTGGACAGGACTGGCTGCGCGCGGGGGCGTTTGAAGAATATATATTGTTATTCTATAAGCTCATTCTCATTCTTCTTACCTATACGCTTATGCTCATGGTGAACAAGCGGTTGCTCATCGACGTGACCCTGCAGGAAGAAAAGTTTTCCAAAGCGTTTCACTCGTCGCCCAACGGCGTCATGCTGACCAGGATCGAGGACGGCCGGATCTTCGAGGTCAACGAAGGATACGCGAAGATGAGCGGCTATCTTCCGGAGGAGATGATCGGCAAGACGACGCTGGAATTGAACCTCTGGCTGTCGGAAAGCGAGCGGGTTGCTTTCGTCCAGAAAATTGAGGCGAAGGGCGCCGTGCATGATTTCGTGGTGACGATGCGGCGAAAGTCGGGGGAGCTCCGGACGATCCTGCTTTCGTCCGAGAAATTGACGATCCATGGCCAGGACTCGCTCCTTTCGACCATCAGCGATATCACCTTCCAGAAACAGGCGGAAGCGGAGCGCGAAAAGCTGATCAGGGAACTCCAGGATGCCTTGGCGAACGTCAGGACGCTGAGCGGTCTTCTGCCGATCTGCTCCGCCTGCAAGAAAATCCGCAACGACACGGGATACTGGGAGCATATCGAAGAGTATATTGCCAAACACTCGGGTGCGGATTTCAGCCACGGCATCTGCCCCGAGTGCGCCAAAAAGATATATCCTGAAGTATTCAATAAGAAGTGACGTTGTTTCAGGAACAACATCTCATCAGCATCGCGGAGATTGAAGCATGGCTCGCATCACGAGTGAACCGGCACATATCGTTTCCCTTCTCCAGAAACTCGAGGAGATTCCCTCACCTTCTGGGTTCACCGAAGAGATCGCCCGCTGGCTCCTGGAAACCGCCGCGAAAAATGGCATTCCGGGGCGTCTGACCAATAAGGGCGGGGTTCTCATTGGCTGTCACGCGGCGCCGACCCTCCTGGTGTCGGGCCACGTGGATACGCTGGGGGCGATGGTCACCCACGTCAACGGGGACGGCACCCTCGCCATCACGAAGATCGGCGGCCCGCTCCTGCCGTCGTTCGAGGGGAACTACCTGACGGTCTGCACCGACGGCGGAAAGCGGTACCGCGGGACGCTCCTGCTGAATAACCCGGCCGCCCACGTGAATCGGGCCGCCGAGACGACCGAGCGGAAGCCCGAGAGCATGCATGTGCGGCTCGACGCTCAGGTGCGGCGAGCGGCCGACGTCGAGAAGCTCGGCATCGGGGTGGGCGACTTCGTCTGTTTCGACGCCAGGTTTGAGCGCACCGACACGGGCTTCGTGAAGGCGCACTTTCTCGACGACAAGGCCGGCTCGGCCGTCATGTTGTCGACCCTGCTCGAGCTCGGCCCGACGAAGCTGAAGAAACTGCCGGTCTGCTTCTTTTTCACGACCTACGAAGAGGTCGGTCATGGCGCCTGCGCCGGGATTCCGGCGCCGGTGCGCGAGATGCTGGTCGTCGACATGGGCGTCGTGGGCGACCGCGTCGCGGGCGACGAATACTCGGTCTCGATCTGCGCGAAGGACTCGTCGGGGCCCTACGATCTCGGCATGCGTCGCAAGCTCGTCGCGTTGGCCAGAGAACGCAAGATTCCTCACAAGGTCGACGTATTTCCGTTCTATGGCTCGGACGGTTCGGCAGCGCTTCGCGCCGGTCACGACCTGCGCGTCGGGCTGATCGGCCCTGGCGTCTCGGCCTCGCACGGCTGCGAGCGCACCCACGAAACGGGACTGAAGGCCACGCGCGACCTGCTGATGGCCTACCTCGAGACGCTCGGCTGAAACGAACCGGGCTCCCGTCTGCGAGGCGGGAGCCCGGTTCGTGGTCGTAGCCGTCAGGGCTTCATCAGCAGATCGCTGCCGTCGCTGCGGAACACGACGTTCCCGGTTTCGTCGGTCCGAAGGACTGTGGCGCCGACATTCTGGAGCTTTTCCACGACGCCGTCGTCGGGGACGTCGCCCTCTCCCGCGTCGCAGGTGATGATCGCGTATTTCGGCCGGACGGCCATGAAGAAGGGAGTCGCCGACCCGCCTTTATACGTGCCGTGATGGGGAACCTTGAGAACGTCGGCGCGCAGGTCGATGCCCCGCCTCAGCAGATCCTCCTGCCCGGCCGCGAGTACGTCGGCTGCGAAGAGAAAAGAGACATTGGCGAACTCGAGCTTCAGCACGAGAGAGCCTTCGTTCTCGTCGGGATGCGACCGCGACGGACCGAGCGCGGTGAGCTTGTATCCCTTGCCTTCGATGAGGACGTTTCCGGGCTTGACGCGGAGCGTCCGAGAAGGGTCGCGCGGATCATACGGCTCGACAACCCTGGCGATGGGGAACGCTTCCGCGATCGCCGGATAGCCGCCCGCGTGGTCTTTGTGCCGATGCGTGAGTACGACCAGGTCGAGCGTGCGGATGCCGCGTTTCTCGAGATTCCCGACGAGCGTGTCGGCCGATTTTGCGTAGCCCGTGTCGATCAGGCACGTTCTCCCGTCCGGCAGCCGGACGATGGCCGCGTCGCCCTTGCCGACATCGATGAAGGCGACTTCCATCCAGCCGGAGGGAAGCGGCGCCTTCCGCGCGCGAGCGGTTTTCGGCGATCCGGCTTCATTCGATGACTCCGCGCTGGTTTCCACGCCGCCGAAGAACGGAAGAAGGAAACACGAAAAGACGATGAACAGAAAAACGGACGGAGTTATATATTTATGCATATAATCCATGTGCGTGCTCCGGCAGATCGAGTTCGTCCCTGCTTGAACGTGTACCCATTATACAGGAACGGGCGGGGGTGTTTCACTCGACGGTGATGCGGATCTGGGCGGCCTCCTCGCCGGGCGAGAGGACGGTGATCGTGTGAGCGCCGGGCTGCATCGGCCAGAACGCTTCGTAAGGCGGGCCGACCCGGGCGGTTTCGAGGCCGTCGACGAGCCAGATGACTTCGGTCAGGGGGGCCTCGGGAATCGCCCGCAGGCGGACGAGGTTGTCCTCGTCCGTGGAGCGGACGAACCGGTCGCCGTCGTGCGGCGAGACGATGCTGATTCGTCCCCAGCCGACGGCGTCTGTATCCGGGCGGGAGACGCGGAGGATCCCCGCGGCGGTCGCGGCGACCGGCGGCGCCGGAATTATCGCCGAAGAGGCGATCTCGGAAGAGCCGGACGCTGAGTTTCTGAGATGAACGCCCGGGCCGTCGGGGTGGCTGCCCGGAAGGGGGGCGAGGGGATCTCCGAGCTCAAGGCCGCCGGCGAGCACGAACGGATCAGCCGTCCGGGAGATGCCGCGGGCCTGGAGCCAGCCGGCATACTCGGGGGGGAGTTCGTGGAAGCGGCCCTGGCGCTCGTGGAACCTGCAGTCCTCGAATGGCTCCGAGCCGCGGACGAAGAGTTCGGTCGTTCTGACGGGGCAGAAGCGGGTCGGGCGTTTCCCAGAGATGCCGCAGACGGGGGCCGTCACGACGGAGGACGGTTGCCGGAACCAGCCGCTCATGCCGCCGGACTGAAGTTCCGTCAGGAGATCGTGCGCCATCGGGCCGCAGGCGGTCGCCCCGGAAAGGCCGTAGGTCGGCGCGCCGTCGAAGTTGCCCGCCCACAGCCCCACGATATACCGCGGGGTGACGCCGAACAGCCACGCATCGCGATAATTGGTGCTCGTACCGGTCTTGATGGCGACGGGAAAGGGGTAGGAGAAGAACTGCGGATTGCCGAACGTGAGAAGCCTGGCCGATGGATCGGCGAGCATTTCGAGGGTGATCCAGGCTGTAGCGGCAGATACAATTTCGAAAGATATAGAAGCCGGCCCCGGCGTCGCCCGCAGCGCGACCCGGCGGCCGGCATGTGCCAGCATGCCGTAGGCGGCCGCGACGGAGGTCATCGACAGTTCAGGGTTCCCGATGGCGAGACCGAGGCCGTAAACGTCTGCCAGCGCTTCATCGGGCGGAAGGAGGCCGAGGCTGGCGAGCAGACGGTAAAACGTCCTGCCTCCCAGGGCGTTCAGCATCTTGACGGCGGTGATGTTCAGCGAGTTGCCGAGGGCGCTTCGCACGGTGATGGGGCCGTACGAACGGCGGTCGGCGTTGACGGGGAGATAATCGCCCTGCGGCGTCCGGAAGGTCTGGAGGGTGTCCGAGATGACCGACGAGGCGGAAAACCCTTTTTCGAGCGCGAGTGCGTACAGGAATGGCTTGAGAATCGAGCCGCCCGATCGGCGGGCCGTGCAGCCGTTGTTGAACCCGCCCGTTTCCGGGCCCCACTGCTGAGAGCCGGCCATCGCGAGCACCGACATGGTCGGGGTGTCGATGACGAGCCCCGCCGCCTGGCGGGCGCCCGACCGGGCCAGCCGGCTCCGGTGGGATTTCAGCACGTTTTCGAGACGGCGCTGGACGTCGACGTCGATGGACGTCGTCAGGCGGCCGGTCGGCGTGCCGGTCTCGGCGAACAGCCAGTCCGTGAAATGCGGGCAGGCGAGGGGGAGTTTCCAGGGACGGATGCCGAGGGGCTTTCGGGCCGCCGCCGCGCACGTTTTCGGATCGGCGAGATTCAGCTTCGCCATGCGCGAAAGGACCCAGTTTCGTCTCGCTTTCAGCCGCTTTGCGCCTTCCGGACGCCACGGATTGAGGCGCGAAGGAGACTGGGGTAGGGCGGCGAGCGTCGCGGCTTGGGCGAGATCGAGAGCCGCCGGTTCCCTGCCGAACAGCAGGTATGCGCCGGCCCAGCTGCCGCGCAGATTGCCTGCCATCGGGGCCAGGTTCAGGTAGGCGGAGAGGATCTCCCGCTTGCTCATCTGCTGCTCGAGGCGCGCGGCGAGAAACAGTTCGGATACCTTCGCCGCCAGGGTCCTCGGGCGCGGCCGGGAAATGCGCATCACCTGCTGGGTGATCGTGCTCGCTCCCGAAACGATGCGTCGCTCGAGGAGATTGTCCCATGCGGCCCGGCATATTGCCGCGAGGTCGAAGCCTCCGTGACGGAAGAACGAGCGGTCCTCCGCGGCCAGCAGAGCGTCGATCAGCAGCGGGGAACAACTCGCCAGCGGGGTGTCGAGCCGGATGTCTCCCGACGGGCTGGTGAACAGGCGCAGCAGGGTGCCGTCGCGCGCGAGAAAGGCACCGCCGTCGGCCGCCAGCGCCGCCCGGACGAAGCCGGCGGCGTCCGGAACGAGCAGGCGCACGGCCGGTTTCCAGCAGATCGCCGCGAAAAGAAAACATGCGACGGCGATGAATAAAATATATTTGATATATTTCAAAAGATACTATATCCCCGTCAGGTTTTTGGACTCCGTTCGTGCTGAGCCTGTCGAAGCACGAACGGGTTCTCGCCCTTCGACAGGCTCAGGGCGAACGGAACGGGGGGCCGTTCCTGCGGAGGTTCGAGGAAACGCATGGTTCGGGCAAAAGAACGGCCGGCCGCCCTGAGGCGGCCGGCCCGAACGTTCAGAACGCCGCCCGCCTCATTTCGCGGCGGGCTCGATGCGGATGCTCTCGCCGGTCGTCATGCCGAAATAATCCGGCTCGTACATCAGCGAGACGTGGGTCGGGCGCATCCAGAACGTGCCTTCGCAGACCGCCCGGGCGAAGTAGGTGAACCTGAACCGGTTGCTCCAGAGTCGGTTTTTGAAGGCGAGGACCTTGTCGTTTCGCATTTCGAAATGGTCCGGCTGGAGCTTGTAGCAGCCGTCCTCCCAGGCGGAATACCACTCGGGGTTGTCGTCATCGGCGTCCGACTCTTCCTCGTCGTCGGACGAGGATCTCGCCGGGGTTTCGGTGCGAAGCGCCGTATTGATCGCTATAAAACCAGCCGGCAGGGGATCCTCGAGGGCCACATACTGGAAGTCGCACCATCGGTTGGACCGGTGAAACGAATCTTCGAACTCGACGACGATCTTGAGGAGATCGCCGACCCGGATGGTTTCGCTGCCCGTGAGGTTCACGACGCGTTTGACGACGCGGAAGCCCTTGTCGAGGTCTTCGGATCGCGAGGCGGGGTCCGGATGTTCGAATCGGAACGCCCAGTGAAGGAGAGCCTTTTCCGGCCCCTCGAGCACGATGGACGGGGTCGCCAGCAGGGCCTCGGCGTCGAGCACGAGTTCTGCGCCGGTTTTCCCGACGGTCGCTTCGATCGCGGGCTTGCCGGCGTGGAGGATCCTGACCGGGAGTTCCCTGTCGGACATCACGTCCTTCTTCTCGAAATACTGGGCCAAGGCGAAGAGCGCCCAGCCGGTGTCGGCGGTGGAGTTCCAGCGGCCCTCGGTGCTGACCGATCTGAGGAGCATGCCGGCCAGTTCGTCGGCCTTTTTCGTGGCGCCTTCGATGATCAGCGTCGCGAGCAGGGTCGCCGCGACCTCGCGGACGCTCGAGTTCGTCCAGTCCCTGTAGCTGTCGGAGATCGTAGGAGTGAGTTTTTTGAGCTGTTTCTTCAGCTGGTCGACCGATTGGTTCTTGACGATCGCCGATGCCCAGAGCAGCAGGGCCTGGGACTCGAATTCGCGGTTCGTCATTCCGGTCATGAGCGACGTCAGTTCATCCGCCGACAGGGCCCCGTTTCGGGCGAGATTGACGGCCGCGAGGTCGTTCATGCTGTAGTTGCGCCATCCGCTCTGCTCCTTGCCGAGAAGCAGGTCGCGAACCGCCTTGACGGCCTTGTCGAGCCGCTCCTGGGGGACGTCGAAGCCGACCTGTTTCGCGAGGGACAGGGCGAACATCGCGTAGTGGGTGCCCCACCAGCTTCCCGTGCGTTCGCCGGGCCAGTAGGCGAAGAGGCCGCCCGGCGTCTGCATGCGCAGGACGCGGTCGACGCCGCTCTGGAGGAACTTGTCGACTTCCGCGATGGTGATTCCCGGCATCAGTCCCTGGTTCACCAGGGCGCGGATCGCCGCGAGGGGGATGATGCCCGAGCTGGTCTGCTCGATGCAGCCGTAGGGATATTGCAGCAGATATTTGATGCCGGGGGTCAGGCGCGACAGCTGGGTCGTCGTAAGGGTCAGCGTTGCCCGGAGCGTGTTTTTCCGTTCCTGGGCGGGCATCTCGGCGACGCCGGCGGGCGGGTCGAATCCGATTTCCTGTTTCCCGGTGCCCGAGCCCTGCTGGGTTTTCGTGAGGACCGTGTGTTTCGAAACGATCGGCAGCGGCAGCCGGATTGCATCCTTGTAATCGCCGTACCGGCCGCTGAGGGTGATCGCCCCCTCACCGGGGCCGTTCTCGGCGGCCAGGCGGGTGCGCACAACGGTGTTGGTCAGCGGTGCCAGGTCGGCTTCGGGCGCATCGAGCGTCGCCGTCAGGTTGGTCGTCTCGGCGACGGCCAGGCTCGCCTTGCCCGCGGTATCGGTCTTGTTGCAGGCCGACAGGGGGAAGAACGCCTCGTCGCCCGCCGTCAGGAAGCGCGGCATCCCGGGCTGGAGGTAGAACTCCTTCGTGACGATCATGTTGCGCTGGGCCGTGCAGAACGCGGTGCCTGTGCTCAGCGCCACGACGTAGACGCGGTAGGCCGTCGTCGAGTCGGGGAGGGTGAAGTCGATCGCCGCGTTTCCGGATTCATCGGTATACAACGCGGGGTTCCAGTAGGCGACCGGCCGGAAATCTTTGCGCAGGGCCATGTCGGAGGCAAGCGCACCGCTGCCCATGTCGCCGCCCGTGAGCGGATTCGTCGCGAACAGTTTGAACAGTTCCTGGGTCAGGAGGGACAGGCGCAGGTCGCCCGTGAAGACGGAGAGGGGGAGCGAGAAGTTGAGCAGGCGCGAGAGGACCGGCGTGACGTAGCCCGTCAGCGCGAGAACCGCTTCGTCGACGACGCAGACGGCCATCTCGCACGTCGTTCCCTGACCCTTCTCGTCGGTGACGCGGAACGTCAGGCGCCGGGGTTCGCCGGGCCGGCCGCGCAGGTCGCCCTTACCCTCGGTCTCGTCGGGGGCGATGATCGCTTTCAACCCTTCGACCGCGTTGCGGACATCGACGGAGGCGACGCCGTAGAAGATGCGGGGAGCTCCCACGTCGAGCTGGCTGCGGTAGGTGGTCATCGAGGTGCGGCCGCACGGCACCGTCAGGGTGACGAACGCGTTCGGCCGGCAGTCGGCGCCGAACTTCATCTCGAAGGAGCCGCGACGCCCGTTCAGGGGCACCACGCGCCATTCGAAAATGCGGTCGCGCTCGCAGGTGATGAGCGCATGCGAAGCCGCGCGCGGCAGGGAAAAGTCGACACGGGCCGACTCATCGACCTTGAGCGCCGCGCGGTCGACCGAGAGGACCAGCTCGCTGTCGCTGCGGCGCCGGGTGCGGCTGTCCTCGTCGTCATCGCCGCTCTCATACACGTAGCCGACCTCGGCGACCTGGCTGCATTTGAACTCACCGTCATCGCAAATATATATCGCTTCGAATTTATACTCGCCGGAATCGTCGAACGACAGGTCGAACGTGGCCTTGCCGCCCGACATCGGCTGGGTCGTCGTCAGGGTCCGGATCCAACCCTGGTCCCAGCGGTAGAAGATGTTGCCGTCCTCGTCGCGCTTCTGCGTGTAGAACCAGCGCTTGCGGAGGATGTCGAGCCTGACGGAGCCGGAATCCCGGCGGTTGCCGTCGGCGCCGATCGCGATGACGTCGAGCGACGCCTCGTCGCGTTCGTTCAGATCGGGAAGCCTCGTCATGCCGACATGAATGGCCGTTTTCGGTTCCCAGGTCGTCACCTGGGTGGCCGGCCGGGCGTCGACGTCCATGACGGTGGCGCTGATCTCGATGCCGTAGGGGCCGTTCATCAACGCGCGGTCGACGGGCAGGGAAACGGCGAGCCTCCCTTCCTTGTCGAGCAGGGATTCGCCCGACTCGATCAGGGTCGAATCATTTCCGGAACCGCCGAAATGGTAGCCGCCGTAGCCTTCGACGAACGGCTCGATCGTGACCATGCGCGCGGTCCAGCGGACTTTCGCGTGGCGCAGGACGCCGCCGGTGTAGTATTTCCCGACGATCCGCGCTTCCAGATACTCTTCGGTCTCACGCCGTCCGGGAACGCGCTCGATCTCGCGGCTCTTCGTCTCGGTTTCGATTTCGACGAAGTGGCGCGGCGGCTCGAACTGCTGGACCTGGAAGCCGACCGAGACCAGTTCGGTCTTTCCCGGCTTCGTTTCGGTCGTCTTTTCCTCTTTGTCGCCGAAGAACCAGTTCCAGACGGACGCCGTCAGGGACGCGGCGGTGGGGAGCGCCGCCGGAGGGGTGTGAATGACCTTGAGATTGTACTGGCCGAGAGGTGCGAACTCCTTGAGTTTCAGACTGCCGGAACAGGTGCCGTACTCGTTCAGGACCAGGTCGGTATCGAGGATTTTCTCGTCGCGGGCATCGGTGACGACGATCGTCACGGTTTCGCCTTGGGGGGCTACGATCGCGTTGTCGCGGTAGGCGCGGAGGGTCGCCTTGAAGTGGACCGTTTCGCCGGGCTTGTAGATGCCGCGCTCGGTGAACGCATGCGCGTTGCGGGACTTGAGCGTGACGTTGCCGGGGGGGGCCTGGGTGACGCTGTAAGGGCGGAACCGGTTCGTGTCGAGCTGCATGAACGCGGCGTCGTCGCCGTTTGCCGCGACGACGATCGCCGAGTCTGCGACGTTGAAGGGGAAGACGGTCAGATGCGCCGGCCCGCTGGACAGGTCGATGGCGGGGAAGTTCGCCCCGTTCGTCGCGACCAGAAGGCCGTCGCGGTCGGTCGCGCCGAGAACGAGCCGCTTGTCGTCGCGCGTGAACAGGAGAATAGCCGCATCGGGAACCGGTTTGCCGGTTTCGACCGACGTGACCCAGACCAGGAGCTGCGTCGCACTGAACTTGTAGGTGATCGAAAGGTCGGTGATCTGGAAGAGGCGCGTCGCGTGCTTCAGCTCCGGCCGCTCGGGATCGAGCAGCTGGACGAGGAACGCGCCGCCCTTCGCTGCCTCCTTCCGGAAGGAGAGCGGAAGGGAGAGTCGGTGCACCTTGTCGGGGGCGCCGTTCGCGAAGAACGGCTCGGACGACTGGGCGAAATCGCCGGTGAACCAGGCGAGGTTCGTGTTGCTTCCGGCGGGGGCGGTCAGCGTCCGCATTTCCTCGAGGCGGGCCACGCCTTCGACCATCTTCTGCTCGGCGAATACGGCCGCGGAGGCGATTCCCTCTTCGACCTCGTCCGATGCGCGCATGGCGGAGCTCGTGCGGGGCCGTCTGGCGTCATTGAGCGCCAGGGCCGTCAGATCGGCGAACTCCGGGGCGAACAGCGGGGGGATTCGGGTCAGCTGGCATCTCACGCCGGACAGGTTGGTGACGGAGACCGGCACCAACTGGCGGCTGTGCAGCTCGATGACGGAGCGGTCGGCTTCGAAGCGGATGTCCGCCGCCGGGCCTTTCGCGGTGAAGGGGACGGAGACTTTGTTGAAGATGTAAGAGTCGCCTTCGATTTCGCCGCCGCGAATCTCGGCCTGGTAGGTTTTTCCCGTTTCGAGGCCGCCGGTGACGTGGAATACGTTGGCCGTTTCGTCATCCGTCTTTCGAACCCGGATGCGGCCGACGGGCGGGAGGATTCTGAGCTTGCGCTTGAGAGCGGCGGCATTGATCGGCCGTGAAACCGTCACGGCGATGCCTCGGCCCTCGCTGGGCGAGTAGAAGGGTTCCACCGAGAGCACGTCCACCGTCTCGCGGCACTCGAATTTGATCTGGACGGCGGATTCGAGAGGCTCGCCTCCGGGGGCTGCAAGCCCCTGGGCGATGGTGATCAGGCAGTCATTGAGATTTTTCGCCGGCTGTTTCGGACCGAGAATGAAGCGAGTCCGCTCGCTCGGCAGGGGCTGCGACAGCAGGGGGGCCCCGGTATCCGTCGCGTTGATGACGGTGAACATGGTCGTGGCCGACGCCGTGAGACATTTGATCTTCTTCGACAGCTCGAGTACCGAGACGGGCCTGCTGAAATCGAGGGTCAGGCGCCAGTCGAGGGGTTGAAGATCGCCTTCCTGGACGAGTTTCCATGTGACCTCGAGAGGTGCGGCATGGGCCGTTCCGGCCATGACTGCCGCGAGGAGCAGCGTGAGGAACGGGATCAGCAGCCATGTCCGAAATCCGGATGACGGGAAACGCGAAGTGTGCATGAGAGAAGACCCTCCTTGCGTCGCAATGCCCTGATATCGAGCGGGCTTGTCCGGAAGTATATCACTTTTGGGCAGTCAGGCGGACGAGCAGCGGCACGATTCGGATGAGCAAAACGAAGGACGGGCGGGGATGGATTGCACCGGTTCGAAGCGGGAATCGGCCGGAGGGATGGCTTGTGGTATCATCTACCGGACATCATCCTCCCGGGGATACAGGAAAGGAAACAATCATGCTTCGAACCATTCGATACGTTCTGGCGGGGGCCTTTCTTTTCGCATTTTTCCAACCGGTTCTTGGGCAGCAGGCGATACCGACTGTGGCGCCCGTGGAGGCCCGACCTGCGGATCTGATCACACCGGTGAATCCCGAGCCGATCACGATCGACGAGGCGATCCGGCGGCGCGTGGGCATCATCGGCAAGCCTGCCCGGAAGGTGATTCTGTTCGTCTGCGACGGAATGAGCGCATCGATGCTCACGCTCGGCCGCGCCGCCCTCCATGGTCGCGACGGTATGCTGGCGCTCGACAAGCTGCCCGTCGTGGGCCGCATGATCGGCTATCCCAAGGGCGGCCAGGTGAACGATTCCGCTGCGGCCGGTTCCCAGTTCTCGACCGGGCGTGAGACGATCAACGGCCGCATTGCCGTCGACGACCAGTACAAGCCGCTCGAGACGATCTTCGAGGCCGCGCGCAAGCGGGGGTTCCGCGTAGGCGTCGTCTCGGACACCCGCCTGACGCACGCCACCCCGGCCGCGTTTTCCGCACACCAGAACGACCGTGACGAGGAGGAAGCGATCGCCGCCCAACAGGTGCGCAGCGAGTATGAGGTGCTCCTGAGCGGCGGCCGGAAGAAGTTCGGCAAGGAGCTCGACGAGGCGGTGAAGCGCGGATACCGGGTCGTGAGCAACCGGCGCGAATTGCTCTCGGCGGTCGCCGGGCGTTCCGCGAAGCTCCTGGGGCTGTTCGCCGACTCCTACCTGCCGTATTCCTTCGAGCGGAAGGGCGACGAAACGCCCACGCTGAGCGAGATGGCGGCGGCGGCCGTTTCCCTGCTCGACCGCGGGGACAAAGGGTTTCTGCTGATGGTCGAAGCCGGAAAAATCGACGCCACGATGCACGCCCATGACGCTGCCGAAGGCGTAGCCCAGATGCGGGCGATGGACGAGGCGCTTCGAAAGATGGTCGAGTTCGTCAAGACGAACCACGATGCCCTTCTCGTCGTGGTTTCCGACCACGCGACGGGCGGCCTGCAGGTGATCGAAACGTTCGATCCCGCGCGCTTCAACGCGCTCGCCACCTCGACGATCGCCCTCGCGGCCGAGCTCAAGGGGAAGGGGGACGCGATTCCGGGGCGGCTGAAAGCCGCATTTCCCGGCGTGGATTTTTCGAAGGCGGAGCTGGACCGGCTCGTCGCCGCCCACGAGTCGCGGACGTTCGAATTGCAGCTCGGCTCGGTGGTTTTCGCCAAGTTCGGGTTGACCTTCCACGCTCCCGAAGTGGAGGATGCGATGCAAGACACCCACGGCCACACCGGGGAGGACCTGTTCATCCACGCCATGGGCGCCCACCAGAACCTGTTCGGCGGCGTGCTGCGGAGCTGGGAGATACCCAGGAGAATTGGTATAGCGATCGGAATAAAATTTCCGTAACGACGGGAGGGGATGATGTCTCTGCACTGTCTCGTATCGTTCAAGGCCGAATCCGGCAAACAGCCGGAAGTTTTCGAGCTCAAAACGCTGCCCGACCTGCTGAAAGTGCACCAGGAGGGCCTCTGCAGAAGCCCCTTCTGGTTCGAGGAAGACGATCAGAGCAAGGTCGAGCTCGACCTGAAAGCGGGTATCCTCCCGCTCGGGGGGCCGCTGATCGTGACCCACGCCGTCCGGCGGGCGTCCGACCTGCTTCTCGACGAGTGCGCCTGCGACGGGATGACGATCCAGCTGGAGGCCGCCGGGAAACGGCTTCCCGAACTTCCGGCCCGCGCCGAGCTCGAGGGGTTGCTACGTGACGAGCGGACGCTCATCGTCGTCGACGGCAAGGCTTACAAGCCGGCCGGCGAGGTCCTCGGGTTTCAGACGGTGTATGACGACACGGTGCGGTTCATCGACAGCCTGAAGAAGCTTGGCGTCCCGCAGGAGGCGATGGCGATTCTCGCGACGCCCGAGGAGATCAGCATTGAAGTGCACCCCGGCGTCTTCGGCTCGGCGTTCGACACGGCGTTGCCCAGCTGGTACCGCCAGTTTCTTCTGAATATCGGCGGCATCCGCGGAGGAGACGGCCGTTTGGTCAGGACCGTCGACCGGACGCTACTGCTTACGACCTGTTCCTGGGATATCCCCGTCCTCCTTCCCGGCGCGGTGCATCCCGCGCTTCACCGGCCGAAGGTCGGGGTCGGCCCCTCGCACTTCGCCTACGGGACCGCGGCGTTCTCGGACTTCTGCGGGAAGAAGCGGACGCTCGACGAGTGCGTGCGCGAAGTGAAGACCTGGCTGAAGTTCGTCGATGCGAAGGTCGCCGTCGTTCCGGCGGCGAAACAGGCCCTCGACGAAGCGAAGGCGACGGTGGAAAGCGGAACCCCGCTCCCTCCCCCCCCGGGGAGCGGCGGCTTTGCCGCGGGCTTCGAAACGGGCCTCGGCATTGCTCCCGCGCCGAGACCGGAGCGGCCGGCTGCGCCGCAGGTTCTCGATGCCGGGAAACGACCGGCGGAGTTCCGGCCCTTCAAGGTCGAGGCGACGGAACGGGCCGCGGCGGGCGTTTCCGCCGACGGCGCGCTGGCCACCCCCTGGACCGAACTCAACCGGAAACTCGGGGGCGGCTGGCAGCCGAACCGGGTGCACCTGGTCGCCGGCGCCCGGGAAGAGGGAAAAGGCGCGTTCCTGCTGCAGCAGGCGCTTCATCTCTCGTCGAAATATGGCGTTCTATATATATCGATGGAACACACGGCGGCAGAGCTGATGACCCGGGTCGCCTCCTGGCTCGGCCGGGTGCCGGCGGCGGAACTGGCCGCCGGAGCGTCGCTCCAGGGGCCGGAAGGCGACACCGCCCGGCCGAAACTGAAAAGCCTCTACGAGGCCGTGGCGAACGCCGTCCGGGATTCGCTGTACCTTCGCGGATCCGACAGCGCGATTCCGCCCTACGATGCGGATGCCCTCACCGAACTGATGAAGATGATCCCCGCAGGGGCCGGCCGTGTGCTCGTCGTCGAGTCCCTCGCATCCGAAGCCGGTGAACGCCTCGGACGGTTTCTCGAGGAGTTGCGTCATCGGGCGGCCGCCCAGCGGTTCACCGTCCTGGCGTCCGCGCACGTTCCGGCGGCGCAGATCCAGCGGCCGCACCTCATCGACGCGGTCGATCTCGATCTGCTTTCGCGATGGCAGGGGGTTTCCGATTCGATCCTGCACCTGACGACCGAACGGATCAATCTCCGGAAGTTCCTCGCGATGTCTCAGGGAAAGGTCGATCCGGCTGTGGCCGATTCGCTCGAAAAGCGGCTGTATCAGGCCGCGGCCGGCGTGCGGCACCGGAACGACACCTACTGCCTCGCACGGCTTCTGCACACGCGCACCGGAACCCGGTCGGCGCTGCTGTTCCTCTACCAGCGCGACCTGATCCGGTTCTGGGACGGCCCGTCGATGCCGATCGGGCGGCCCTGACCATGTCGGCGGAGCGGCTTCGCCGCGTTCACGGGGTCGTCCACGGCTTCGTCCAGGGGGTCGGCTTCCGCGCATACGCGCGCCGGCAGGCGGCTACATGCGGGGTTTCGGGCTGGGTCAGGAACCGGGCCGACGGAGCGGTCGAGTTCTGTGCCGAAGGCAGCGTTGCCGCCGTCGACGAGTATCTGACCGCGATGCGGCGCGGGCCGGGCTACTCCGAGGTGGAACAGGTCGCGATCCTGAAAGACGAGTTCATCGAACTTCCGTCGGCGGGAGGGTTCGAGATCCGCTTCTGATCCTCCGAACGGGCGTCACTTCATGAACGTCTGCTTGTTGATCCGCTTGACCTGCTCGATGACGACGTTGCGGACGGTGAAGTCGGGATCGTCCTCGTGAAGCTGGAGAATGCGAAGGGCGTTTGGCGTGCCCCGATCGCCCAGTTTCAGCGCGGCTTCCTTTCGGACCGACGGATCCTTCGAGTTCATCCGGTCTTCCAGGCGGCCCTCTTCGGTGCAGCCGGACGTCGCCAACGCGAGAAGGAACGACAGGAACAGGGCCCCGAGTTTTCGTTTCACGGTGTAGTCTCCCATGCAGATCGATCTGTGTGCCGCATCATCGCGGCTGGTCCAGAATCCGCCAGGATGCGGCGGACGCCCCCGCTTCGGCGCGGAGAAGGCGACAGAACCGTTCGAGGAACGGCTCGAACTCCTCGTCGGGTGAAATATTGCGTGTAGTATAGACAATGCCCGTCACCCGTTTCGTCGATTCGAACACCTTCGTCTCCTGGGAATCCTTGACCGGGCTTGCGATTGCCTGCAGGTTCCCGTCGGAGCGAGCGACGACGATCAGGTGCTTGAGAGCGAGTTCCTGTCCTTCCCTGTTGAAGACATAGGACTCGTTCTCCATGCCCAGACGAACGGACAGCTTGTCGCCGGCCTTGTCCCGGTCGAAGATGCTGATCGGGAGGTGCGACACGAGCGACAGATGGTTGTTGATGTCGGCCACGACGTTGATCGGATGGAACTCGCCGCGGACCTGGAGATCCTTGACCAGGAACTCGGAGGCCGGCCTGTTGCGTCCGGACGGGTGGAACCCGTACGTCTTCAGAAGGCTTCGGATGCCTTTTTGAAGCGGATCGGGATAGACATAGCCGGGATCGATGCGGTCGCCTATCTCCTCGGAGACGGACCGCAGGTATTCGGGGCGCGACGCGCCGACGCATACGCCGTCCGCTTCGACGAGACCGATCCGCAGGGGGCCGGGCGGGAGGGCGAACAGGAGGGAGAGAGACATGTTCGATCCTTCCATCGCGTGTTCGGCCTTATTGAAGGCAGTCCAGGATGCGGCGACAGATCGTGTTCACGTCGCGCGCACCCATGACGAGAACCATGTCGCCGTCCCGGGCCTCTTTTACAATATCGCTAACTATCTTATCTCGGCTCCCGTGATAATAGGCGTTGGAAAACCGCCGCCGGACCTCGTCGATGATGTCTTTCGACGAGATATCCTTCTCTACTGTTCCGCCGCCGTAAAAGATGTCGTCGAGATACAGATACTCGTCGTGAGTGAGATCGGTGAAGACGCGCACGAGGTCGTCGCGGGTGAATCTGGTCGGACCGAATCCGTGCGGCTGATAGACGATGAATCGCCGGCGCGACGCCTGACGCGCCGTTCGGATCGCCGCGGCGATCTCGGCGGGATTGTGGGCGAAGTCATCGATGATCGTGACGCCGCGCGCCGTTCCGACGTGCTCGAACCGCCGCTTCATGCCGGGAAACGCCTTCATTGCCTCGGCCGTCTTCTCGTCGGAAACGCCGGCGAACCGAGCGACGGCGATCACGGCGAGCGCGTTCAAAACGTTGTGCTGACCAGGAAGCCTGATCTCGAAATGCGTTCCGTCGACCGTGAACGTCACCTTCCCGGCTCCGACGATGATATGGTCCGCCCGAAGGTCGTTGCCCGCTCCCAGGCCGTATTTGATCACGCGACCGGCGGCCCTGCCGGCGAGTTCCGGCAGGTACGGGTCGTCGCCGCAGATGATGCAGGCGCCGGCCGGATCGGTGTTCGCCAGAAACTGGCCGAACAGCTCCTTGAGTTCGTCGAGCGACTTGTGGTCGCGCGATATATTTGTAATAATCGATATATATGGCGTGTATTTGACGATCGAGCCGTCCGATTCGTCGGCCTCGATGACGAAGTGGGGCCCGGCGCCGCGGAACGCGTTGGTTTCGAGGCCCGACATGATGCCGCCGACGGCGCAGGAGGGGTCGAGACCGGCGTGCTTCAGCACCCAGGCGATCAGGCCGGTGGTGGTCGTCTTGCCCGCCGTCCCGCCGACGGCGATGCCGCGGGTCGTGTTGACCATGTCGGCGAGCAGATCGGAACGCATGATCTCGCGGATGCCCAATTCCCGCGCGGTGACGATGTCAGGCACCTTGTCCTCGACGGCGGTGGACTTGACGATGACGACGTCTTCGGCCTTCAGCCCGGCTTCCTCGAGGAAGCGGCGGGGGCCGTTTCCATCCTGCGGATAGATCGTGACGCCCAGATCCCGGAGCCGGCGGCAGTAGTCTCCGTCGAGCGCGCGATCCGAGCCGGCAACCCTGTTCCCTGCCGTATGGAGGATCTTGGCCAGGCCGCTCATGCCCATACCGCCGATGCCGACGAAGAATGCGTTCATAGCTGTGTCTGCCTCCGGAAAAAGTGTCTGAGGAAGACCGACGGGATGTCGGACTTCCTTATCCTAGTATCGGCCGATCCGCCCCCGGCCCTGAGCCGCAACCTGTGGTGCGGTGTTGAAGGCCGTTTCCACGGAAATGACGAACGGACCGGCGCGGGGTAGAATTGTCGGCGATGATCTTGAACAATGAACCCGGCGATTCCGCGCAGGACGCGGCCGATCCGGCCATCACCGGCGACGGTCGGCCAGACCATCGGTTGGCAGGAACCGTGATTTGGGCGGGCATCCTGCTCGTCACCCTGTGTTTTCTCTGGCTGGCGGAATGGGCCATCGGAAATGCGGCCCGGAATGAAGCCTACGAGGCCGCCGTCCGTATCGCCGAAGCTGCGACCCGGCTCCAGAACGCGACGGATCAAAAACGATTTTTCACATCCATTTCCCAGGCCACGTTCGCACAGAACGAGAAGGACAGGTTCTTCATCGGTCTCGAAAAAATCCTCGGCCACCCCTGGCGACCGTGGGCGGATCACTCCTCCGAATCAGTCCGGGTCTGGCGGTTCGATGAGGACGGCCGGTTGATGGATTTCCATGGTCCGGCTTCCGAAGCCGAGGATATCGAGCACGTCTGGAATGCGACGATCCTGAAAACCTGGCAGTGCAACGGCAGGAAGATGTCGCCCGAGGAACTTGCCCTGATACAAAGGGGTTCGAACGCCGCCAAGAGCCGCCTTTCGCCCTTCATGAATCTCGAGGACATCTGGCATTCATCGACGTTTCTCCTCGGAGGAGTCGATGCGGAGGGGCGGAAATTCCGGTTCTCCTTCCTCAGGCAAACCCTCGATGAAATGAGCCCGGCCAGGAGCGGATGGATGGGATACGTTCGGGAGGACGCCTTCGATCCGCTGTTCGTCGAGCGCCGGATCGCTTCAGTGCTTTCCTACGAAAATGTCGATTACTGTGCCATTCAGTATCGAACGCGTCTCATGGTTCCCGCGTCGAAGCGCCTGAGTGGAACGAGCTGGCGGGATCTGCGGCTCCCGCGCAGTGACGGAACGATTCTGACGAACCGGTTCGGTACGTTTGCCGCATTCCGGCTTGGCGAAGGCCATATTCTGGCGCTCGGCTGCAAACCGGGGCGTATCGCATCGATCCCAGGCTGGCTGCGGCTCGCCGCAGGCTGCTGCTGCATCGCCTTCGCCCTGGTCGGCGGTCGCGGCCTCGCACGTCTCCTCACCGCCCGACAGGCCTCCGGAATCGGACTGCAGGTCAAGATATTCGCCATGTTTTTCCTGGCCTCGTGGGTGCCATTCACCGCATTTCTTGGAATAGGCCTGTCTGAAGCCGCCGATTCGAAGGACGCGTCCCTGCGGCTCTGGCGTTCGCGCCTGTTCCAACGCGTGGATGCGGCGGACCGCCGGTTCAGAAACCAGCTCGAAAGCGTGCAGAGAGACATGTCGGACCTTGCCGTGCGCGTTGCGGGTCATCTTGCCGCAGGCGATTGGAGCGCCCTTCGCCGGATCCTGGCGGAAGAGACGCATGGCAACTTCGCCGTCTGTTTCGGGGCCGACGGGCAGATCTGGCGCAAGGAGATCAAACGGCAGGACACGGGGGGGCTCGACAAAGCGATGCAGGCGTTCGGAAAACTCGTCTTCAAACGCATCATCGAAGCCGCTCGTGGAGAGCCGGATCAGCCGGCGAAGCAGGAGCAGACGGTCAGGCTGGACGCGGCGGACATCGTCGGGGAAGGGCATCCCCTCCTGCACGGGCTTCATGGCCGCGGAAGAGTCATGAGGGGCAACCTGTTCTCCCGAGAAACCTCGATTTTCTGGGAGCTCCTCAGGGACGCGGCCGGACGGGCCATCGGCATTCTTTTCGTCAATATCATGGTGGATGACGAGTCTCTCCGCTTCGGAAATACTCTGACGAGGCATCGTGATGCGGACGGCATCCGGGTGAAGCAGATGTACAATTCGGTGTTGTATCCCGACAACAGAGGCAACTCTCCCGACCTGATCCGAATGTGCCAGGATCTCATCAGAAGGGGCTGTGACGGTGCGGGCATCGTTGGAGATGGCGGAGATGGGAAAAATCTTGTTGCCGTGAGGCCCTCGTCGTTCAACTCCAACATGGCGCTCCTGAGCATGGTTTCGTATGAAACGGTGGAGCAAAGCTTCCGACGCAGTTCCGGTGCGATCCTCCAGGGACTCATGCTTGCCCTGCTGCCGGTCGTAGTGATCGCGGTTTTTCTGAACCGGCGAATCGCCGGCCCCATTTCGGCCCTGACGAAAGCAGGCAAAATGGTGGCGGCCGGCAATGATGCGCCTCCGTTGCCGATCGGGGGACCCGCAGAGCTGTCGACGCTTGCGACCTCTTTCAACGTCATGGTCGAGGGACTTCGCCAGCGTGAGCGCATGCGACGGTATCTCTCTGCGGCAGCCTGGGAGGCCTCGGCCGGCGGCGTCACGGCCGAGCAGGTCGAGGTGGCCGTGCTGTCGAGCGATATCCGCGGCTTCACGACGATTTCCGAGCGACATCCGGCGGGCGAGATCGTCGCGATGCTGAACGACTACTTCACCGGAATGGAGCGGGTAATCCGGCGTCACGGCGGGGATGTCGACCGGTTCGTCGGCGATGCGATCACGGCGGTGTTCACCCGGACGGCCGGCGAAGACGAGGCCGGACACATCCGGCGCGCCGTCCTGGCCGGCGCCGAAATGCGTTCTGCGCTGGCGGGCTTCAACGCTGCGCGGAAGGCGGCGGGGCTGTTCACGATCGAAAACGGCGTCGGCGTCGATGTCGGCGTTGCCGTGCGCGGTCTCGTCGGCGCCGCCGAAGGACGGCGCGATATCACCATCATCGGAAACATCATGGCCCGATCCGCCGCGTGCGAAGCCGCGAGCAGGTTCGGGGCGGCGACGAAGATCGTCGTCTCCCCAGGCGTCGCAGATCGGTTACGGTCCGGATTCACGTGGAACAGGCTCGCCGTGCAGGAAGCGGGGGCGGACCTGTTCGAACTGGAGGGACTGCCATGAACCGAAAACGCCCCGGTTCTGGAACCATGCGGCCGCTTCTCGCGTTTTTTGCGATGCTGCCGGTCTTCGTCATGCTCGGCTGGTTCGTCTCGTATCGAGGCGAGGCGCGCGGCCGCGAGCTCGAGGATGCCAGACAGATCCTAGCCATGGCCGCCGACCGGGTGGAAGCCTCGATCGCCCCGACAGCCCCTCTCGAATCAATCCTCTCCGAGGAAATGAGCAACTGCTACGGCTATGACGTCGACAGGGTCGAGAGTATCGTCCGGAAAGCGTTCGAACAAGTGATTCCTGCGGCCCAGGATCCCCTGGTTGTTCGGATCAACCTCTTCTCGAAATCCGGCCGGCCTTTCTGCTGGCCTCCCGACGAAGATCCCGACATTGGACGCGCCATCTGGAACGGTCTGAACGAGAAGATTCGGACCGACAGCATCGAAGAGTCGCGGCCAGCCGACCCCGCCGTTCTCGCCAGCGCCTCCGCCGCCCTGTTCCGCTGGTTCGGAAGCGGTGCAACACTGGACGAACTCGAAACCGCGGCCATGTTCGCCCTCACGGTGCCTGACGACAGGGGCCGGCCGACTGCGGTCGCGGTGTCCCGCCCCACCGTCGCCAAGACGAAGAGCGTCTATAAGTTCGGCGTGCTGTTCCGAATACCGCTCGAAGCGATACCGCCGGCCTCCTATCATCGATGGGCGATCCTCAGCCGACCATCCGAGGAAGAGGTTTCGGGCCTGGGAATCCTCGACGCATCCGGAACGACCTGGCTTGACCGCGCCGGCGACCTGCCCGGCTTCGCCCTTCCAGCGCTACTGGAACAGCCAGGCCGGGTCTTGCCCGTACCGGGCGGATATGCCCTGCTTCGGAACCTGCCGCCCCATGCCTCGGGAAAGCTGGTGCTCTTCCGCCCCGAATCGTTCTGGACGGGTGGAGGGGCCGGCCTCCGCCTTCTCGCCGCCGGGCTTGTCGTCCTTGCAGGCGGCTTTTCCTGGCTGCTGGCCGGGTTCCTGGCCGGCTCCGGCGCGGCGGAAACCGACACGACCCCGACCCCGGGGAGTGCGGTTGGGCTGTCGGGCTCGCTTCGCACGCGGACGGCGGTGGTCTTTCTGCTTGCCGGGATGGTCCCCGTCGGTTTCTCCCTGATGCAGGGCGTCATGCGGCTTCTCGACCTCGAAACGGTTCGTCGGATCGAGTGGCAGAACGAAGCGTTGCGGCTCATGACCGCTCTCGATCGCGGATTTCGCGATACCCTCGAACGATATCAGGAAGTATTCACATCGGTCGCGCGCACCGTCGCCGGGAAACCGGAACGGAATGTCGCGGACATCGCGGCGAAGATCGCCAGTTGCACGGAAATCCTCGTCATCGAGGCGAGCGACCCGGCTGCGACGACTTCCCAGGAGGTCGTCATCAGGTCGACCGAAGGGCAGAGACTGATCATGATTCCCGTCGTACGCAAGGCGATGCAGGGGGTGTTTCAGGAACTGCGCACCGCGGCGGGGTTCCCGGCCCTGGCGGGAGGCTCCTCACGAAAAGAAAAACTCGAGCTGCCGATCCATGAGCTGATCGGCGATGCCGTTCCCTTGAAAGAGCTGTTCAACAACGTCGGCCGCATCACGTACATGATGCTTGCCGAAAAGACGGTTTTGCTGTTCTGCCTGCCATATTCCCTGCGCGGGGAAGCGGTGGCGGGGATGCTCGCCGGCGGAACGACGCTCGGCATCGACTCGAGCGAGTATTTCGACCGGAACGTGGTTCCCGGTCGCTGGAACGCCCCCGGCTGGGACCTGTTCCGCGTCAACAAGACCGTCGTCGATCCGAAGCTTCCCTTCATTCCGAGGGAGTTTCTCCGGCTTGCCGTTCGCACGCAGCAGACAGGATCGGCCGTCTCGGCCCGGGTCGATTTCTCCGACGGGCCGTACATCGTTCAGACGAGCCGGCCGAGCTATCTCCGTCTTGGCGTCCTGGCAGCGAGGATCCCCGTTCGGAACCTGAAAAGGGAGACGGCGTGGATGTTCGCGCTCGCCTGCGCCGGCGTCCTCATCGCCCTCGCGACGGCGGTCGGCGTCGGCATGTATCTTTCCAGACGACTGCTCGAACCGATCCGGATGCTGCAGAAGGCGGCGGAAACCGTCGGAGAAGGCAATCTCGACATCCGCCTTCCTGTCCGCGGCCGGGACGAGCTGGCCATGCTCGGCCGTTCGTTCCTCGATATGACCGATGGATTGAAGCAGCGCGAGCGGATGCGCCGGTTCCTGTCCGAATCGGCCTGGGCCGGGACCGAGGCGGAGCGGACAGGAGAGAGGGACGGGAGTAAATATATTTATGCGGCTATATTATGTTCCGACATCCGAAACTTCACGGGCATCTCGGAACGACAGCCGCCGGCGAAGGTGACGGCGATGCTGAACGAATACTTCACGGCGATGGACGGCGTCATACGCGGTTTCGGCGGCGAGATCGACAAGCTCGTGGGAGACGCCATCCAGGCGGTGTTCAAGGACGGTGTGGGAATCGAACATCCCGCGATACGCGCGGCGCGCGCAGGCCTGGCGATGCGGCGGATGCTCGTCGAGCTCAATCGCGCCAGGGTGCTTCGTAGCGAGTTTCCCATCGAGAACGGCGTCGGCATTCATTTCGGAAAGATGATCTCGGGCAAGGTCGGCGCTGCCGGCGGCCGGCAGGATTTCACCGTCATCGGTTCCGCGGTCGCCTTCGCGGCGAAACTCGAGGCCGTGAGTCGCTGGGGAGAGCGCACGAAGGTCATCGTTTCTGCGGAAACCGCCGCCCTCATCGCACGTGAATTCCCCTGCGAACCGCTCGAAGGGGTCGAGGACGGGCGGGCATATGAAATCGCCCGCGACCCGGTGGGGTATACTGAGGCGGACGTATGAACGACATGACTGTTGCAGGTTCGAGCCGGCGGAGACCCTGGATCTTCGCCGCCTGCGTCGTCGTCGTCCTGACTGGTCTTGCGGTGTTCTGGGGCGCGTTCAACCTGTATCTCGACCGCGCCATGCGGGAGAACCGCGACGATATGGCGGCCTCGCTGACATCGACGGTTCTCGACATGGCCGAGCGGTTCAACCGGAACCGCTGGATGCGGCAAAGCGCGGAACCGGTGCTCCGGGCGGCCCGGGCGCGGCCGTGGGATGCGAAGACCGCGAGGACCGCGGGCAGGGCGATGAAACGCCTGTTTCCCGCTGCCGACGTGTTCGCGTTCGATGCGGCCGGTCGGATCGCCTGGCAGTCCGGCAACGAGCCGGCCCGGACCCGGGAAATGCTCTGGGCCGAGGTCGTGGCGCTCGTCACCGGGGAATCCGGCGAGGAGGCCTCTGCCGCGCGCGGCGACCGGGCGCAGCGGATCTGCCGGAGCATGCACGGAAGCTTCACGTCCCCGCAGGACCTGGCGGGCTCGGACGGGATGCCGCAGTATTTCCTCGACCGGTACCGGCTCCGCCTCTCCTGGGCCATTCCGTGCGGCTCCGGAGGCAGCGGCGGCCTCTGGCTGTTCATCGACCCGCTGAAGCTTCCCTCGCGCCGTATCGCCCGTGATTCCATCTCGCGTCTCTCCTTCGTCCCCGACCAGGCGATGATCGTCAGAAAATCTCCCCGCGGCATTGTCTGCGAGGCCCGCCTCACCCGGCTCCGCCCTCCGGAGCAGGTGGTCTCGCGGCTGCTCTGGAACCAGACCGAGATCGAAACACCCGACGGATTATGGATGGCGCGCTACATCCCCCACGAAAACGGTCGATACGCCCTCGTGGGAATCCGCCGGGACCGCATCGATGGCCGGCTTGCGGAATGGGCCGGAGCGATCAGGTTCCTGGCGTGCCTGATCGCGGCGAGTGCCACTTTCGCCGGCTGGATGAGCTGGATGCGGGAGCATCCGCCCGTTTTGTCGCTTCGGACCCAGGTGGTCATCATGTTCCTCGTCACGGCGGTTCTGCCCGTCGTCATGCTGTGCGGCTTCGGCTGGGAACGATCCCGGGAAACGGCCCGGCTCGAAAAGAACAGATGGGAGGGTCTGCTCAAGAGCAGCCTCTCCTCGATCGACTCCTCCTATCGGGAATTCCAGAAAAGTCGCAGACACGAACTCGAAGCATTCGAGTCTGTTATTGTAAACGATATTATATCTAAAAATTCAGTCGAGGGCCGCGTGGCATCGTTCGCGTCGGAGCTCCGGCGTTACGAAATGCTCGTCATCCTGGCGGACGGCAGGGAGATTCACCGGGGCAGGGGGATTCCGCCGATCCATAAGGGAGGGGACTATCCGGTCATTCTTCGCCTTCTCCTCGCGCGCATGATCGAGGCAACGGGGAGAAAGGCGCCGGACGCGCTGTATCGCAGCCAGCCGCTGGTCCAGGGCGACGACCTCGAACGCGCCCTGGCGAACGCCTCCAGGGAGATCGGCGAATTCAACAAGATGCGCATCGGCAAGCGGAACATGGTCGCAAGGTATGCCTGGCTTGCCGACAGGGGCGGGCGAATCCTCGGCCTCATCGGTTATGCGTTCGATGAAACCGAGTTCGCTCGTCCGTTCATCGAGCGGATGATCGGGCGTTCGAAAGCGGGGGAATACGGGGCCGTGCGTGTTTGCGTGCTCAGGAGCGACGGGACTCTCCTGCCCGCCGGCATGCGGCGCGATCCGGAGCTCATGAACCTGTTCTACAGAGTCCAGTCCTTCAGGGCCCACGAGACGGCTTTCTGCAGCCTGAGCCGGAAGCAGGCGCTGGTCACGGGCTTTTTCCCCGAGCAGATCGGCGGCTACCTGCTGGCGGGCTGGGTCGATGCGGCCCTGCTCGACGAAGGCCGCCGCACCATTCTCCAGTTCCTGGGGCTGATGCTGGCCTGGAGCGTCATCTGGATGATCGGCTGCGCCCTCTTCCTGTCGAGGCGCCTCGTCGACCAGGTGGGCGCGCTCACGGCGTTCGTCGGCGACATCGCCCGCGGAAACTACGACGCTCGGACGCCCGTCACTTCCGACGACGAGCTTGGCAGGCTCGCCGCGACCTTCAATCAGATGGCCGAGAAGCTGGGGCATCGCGAGCGCATGCGCCGGCTCGTTTCCGACCAGGTATGGGACGAGGTGCGCAAAGACGATTCGGAAAGTCTCGAGCTCGGCGGGGAACGGCGCGACGTGGCGATTCTCTTTTCCCACCTCCACGGCTTCGACGCGCTCCTCGAACGCATCTCTCCCGAAGCGGTGATCGACCTGCTGAACGGGTATTTCTCCCGGCTCGACCCCGTCATCAGGGCCAACGAGGGAAGCATCGACAAGCTGATCGGCGACGCCGTCATGGCCGTCTTCTTCGCGCGAGAGGGCGCGCCCCACCCGGCCGAACGGGCCGTCGCCGCTGCTCGGGACATGATGGCGGCCCAGGAGACGATGAACGGCGAGCGCGCCGGTGCGGGTCTCGCACCGCTTCGCACCGACATCGGCATCCATTACGGTCCCGCCATTTCCGGGAAAGTCGGTTCGCGCGAGGGACGCATCGACTACACCGTCATCGGCGATTCGGTGAATACGGCCGCCCGTCTCTGCACGACCGCCGCCGCCCGTCCCGGCCCTTCGATCATCATTTCCGAGGCCGTCGTCGACCGCCTGGAGTCGGAAATATCCCTCGAGCCGCTGGAGCCCATCACCCTGAAGGGAAAGACCGAGCCCCTCAGGCTCTTCTCCATCGGCCGGCTCCGTCGTTGAATCGTCCTGGGCCTGCCGAAAAACAAGACGACTTCGCCCGGCATCTCGCGTCGACCCGGTCGAAACACGTATCGCGCTCGATCCCGACCCAGCCCTTCATTTTTTCATGAGTTCTTCTTTTCGGGAAGCATGCGATCCAGAGTGGTCAGCGCCTCGCTGAAGTCGTAGGCCCGAATGGCCTTGTCCAGTGAGGAAAACTGCCCGGGGAACGCCATGTTCAGCAGTTCGGCATGTTCATCGAACAGTCCGACGGCATCGGCATCGGCTTCCTGCAGAAGTTTTCGCAACTGGCCACAAACCGAGGTCAGAGAGGCCTCGTCAGGCTGACGTCCCGCCCTCTCCGAAACCTTGGCCGGGAACTCTCCGAGTTTTTCCAGCTCCTTTACCACGCGTGACAGCTCCTGAACCGTCTGGTCGAGCAGGGGTGCTACCGCGGCCGGTTCGGCTCCGGTCTGACAGGCCTGTTCCAGCCTGGCGGCCAAGTCGTGGAGATCGGTTGCGCCGAGATTGCCGGCGGTCCCTTTCAGCGTGTGGGCGCACCTGGTCGCCGCCGTCCGGTCGATCGAAGTCTGAGCGGTTACGAACTCGGCCCGGAAATCCTTCAGGTCGTGACAAAACCTGATCGCCAGGTGTCGATAAAGACCGACATCGCCCATCATGGCGGCAAGGGCCCGCTGGACATCGATTCCCGAGAGGGCGGGCAATGCAGCGGCGGGTTCGGAACGAGGGGGAGTCCGGGCTGTTTTTTCAGGTGTCGCCTTCGGTTTGATCCATCGGGCCATGGTGGAGAACATCGGCTGCACCATCAGCGGTTTCGCGATGTGATCGTTCATTCCTGCGGCCAGAACCTTCTCCCGATCGCCAACCATTGCGCTGGCCGTCATGGCGATGATGGGAATATCCGCGAAATCGGAGTTCCGTCTGATTTCCCTGGTCGCTTCGTAGCCGTCCATCACCGGCATCTGGCAGTCCATCAGGATGCCGTCGAACCGCTTGTCCTGCGCCAGAATCTCGAGCGCTTCCCGGCCGTCGGCGGCAAGAACGGTCTCGATGCCGGCTTTCTGCAGCAGCTCCCGGGCCAGTTCCTGGTTCATCGCGTTGTCTTCCACCAGAAGAACTCTGGCTCCGGCGAGTTTATCCATAATAAATGATATATCTGCTACCCTGTTTTTTGGGGTGATGTCGATCGGCAGGCGCTTTCCCAATACTTCCCCGATGGCGTTGAGCAGGGTCGATGGGGTGACGGGCTTGGAAAGAATCCTGGGGGCGGCTACCCCGAAATGAACGGCATCAGCGAGCACCTCTTCCCGGCTATAGGCGGTCACCATGATCACGACCGGAGCTTTTGCGTGCTGCTCCTGCTCGATATGCCGGACGCACTCGATGCCGCTCATGTCGGGGAGCTTCCAGTCCATCAGAATGATATCGAAGGGGCGGCCCTGTCGCGAGGCGGATTCGGTCAGTTTCAGGGCCTGGGGGCCATCGGGGGCCGTTTCGACGTCCAGGTGAAAGCCCTGGGCGATGTTCGTCAGTATTTCCCGGGCACTGGCATTGTCATCCACCACGAGCAGGCGCCGGCCTTCCAGCTCCTCGGCCGGGAATGCGCATCGTCGCTGCGGGGTTGCCTGCAGGCCGAATCGCGCCGTGAAATGGAAGGTCGATCCCTTTCCCGCCTCGCTTTCCAGCCAGATCGTTCCGCCCATCATTTCGACGAAATGCTTGGATATCGCCAGGCCGAGTCCTGATCCCCCGTATTTCCGGGTCGTGGATGTATCCGCCTGACTGAACGACTGGAACAGCTTCGCCTGCTGTTCGGCGGTCATCCCGATCCCCGTATCGCGAACCCAGAAATGCAGTTCAACGGCGTGCTCAGTCTGCGACTGCGGCTCAACGCCGATGATGATTTCCCCCCGTTCGGTGAACTTGACGGCGTTGTTTCCCAGGTTGCTGATGACCTGCCCGATCCGCAGCGGGTCGCCCACCAGGGAGGTGGGCAGGTCCGGGGGGGCGCTGAAGAGCAGCTCGAGCCCTTTTTCTTCGGCTTTCAGGGCGATCAGGCTGGCGACGTTGTCCAGCACGTCATCGAGCCAGAAGTTCGTCGCCTCCAAGGCCAGTTTGCCGGCTTCGATCTTGGAAAAGTCGAGGATGTCGTTGATGATGCCCAGCAGATTTTCCGCGGCGCGGTGGACGTTTTCGATGTAATTCCGTTGCCGGGCATCGAGGTTGGTCATCAGCGCGAGCTGAGACATGCCGAGAATGGCGTTCATGGGGGTTCGAATCTCGTGCGACATGTTCGCCAGGAAGTTTGATTTCGCCTGGGTGGCCGATTCGGCGCGCTCCTTGGCCTCTGACAGCTCGAGGGTGCGTTCCGCGACGTGTTGTTCGAGAAGCCTGTTGTTCTCCAGAAGCTTTGTATTCTGGGCTTCGATGGTATCCAGCATTCCATTGAAGGAACGAACCAGAATGCCGAGTTCGTCGTTGCTGGTTTGAACGGCCCGCACGGAATAGTCTTTCTGGATGGACACATGTTCCGCGATTTTCGTAAGACCGAAAATGGGAGTGGAAACGAGACCCTGGAGCCTTGAAGCCAGGAGATACACGACGAGCATGGTGAAAATGACCAGGAGGAGCGCCGACAGGAAGTGCCGTTTCATGAGGAGGTTGAGCTGATCGAGGCTGACCTGGATATAGACCGTTCCCAATATTTTGCCATCCAGCAGAATCGGCTCGAACAGAAGCAGTTCGCTGGGCCCGAATTCGCTGCAACTCTCTTTCCGAAAAGGCGGAAAGGAAACGGCGATGTTCTTTCTCGCCGAGTAGGAAGCGATCACCGAGCCGGTTTTGTCGTAGATACAGGCTGCGGAAATAGCGTCCTTCACGCGCAGCGCAGCCAGATTTTCTTCGGCAAGATTTGCATCGTCGAATGAAAGCGCCGCGGTACTTCGCTCCGCGATGAGCTTTCCCAGGACCGTCATGTCTTGCAAAAGGGCTTGGCGGGTATAGTTTTTCTCCCATGCGAAGAACGTGAAACTGATAAAAACGAGACTGATGATGCTCGGCACCATGGAAATCAGAATCAGTTTCCTTCTGATGGATAGATTTCTCATCATTGCGCGTGTCCCAGTCGAACCAGTTATTGAATAATGCGTGCTATTTCAAGCAGTCGGGCGTCGATTTTGAATCCGAGTTCCCTGGCCATCCGCAGATTGATTTCGATCTTGATCCTTCCCCGATCCTGGAAAAAACCGATGATTCCGCCTCTCCTGGAAAATTGCCTGATATCGCTGATGGTCAAAACGATTTTTCCCTGGTAGTTCTGCACGATGTCGGGAAGATGCTGTTCCATGGAACGGCTGATGAAAACGATGTGAGCCTCTGACGCGAGATTCGTTTCATCCGTGCAATGCTCGACCTTCAGAGTCCGGCCTTCCAAAGCTGACTTGGCCAGCTCCTCCAGGAGATCGCCCACCGGGTCTTGTCCTACGACGACGATGCGGACGGGAGTGGTCTTGTCTTCAACCGTCGCGCCAGGCCAGGTGATGAACTTGAGAATGTTGAAAATATAAGCGGTTTTCACCTTCGCATCGAGATTGCCATCGCAGAAAGATGGAGTCTGAAGAAACGCGATGCAAAGGAAAGCCGCGAAAACGGCCGGAAACAATACTCTCTTGTCCATTTTCAGAAGTTCATTTCCAGGCTTCCTGAAAAATTGAACCCGGGGTTTCCGAACTGCCAGGGCATTTCATACTTCTTGTCTGTAAGATTGTTCAAGTCGATGATTCCGTTCACGGAACGGTCGGAAGTCTCGAGGATCTTCCTCTGTATCCGGATATTCAGCACCTGGTAGGCTGGAAATCTCGTTCGGCCTTTTCTGGAAATGCTGTCGTAATATGCCCCGACGAACTGGACATAGGGCGAAACCATCAGGTTTCCGTGACTTTGCATGGTCGCACCGAGATTGCCGACATACCGGGGGACGAATGAGATTTCGACCCCGTTCTGGTCAGGATCGAGAGCGCTTTCAACGGTGCATTTCGTATAGGTCAGGTTGGAAAACCATTGAAATCGCTCGCTGACCTGGTTCTCCACGTCGATTTCGATACCCCTGGAAACGGCTTTCGCTGCGTTTTCGGACTTGGTTTGAGAGGGGGTCGTGCTGACGATGTTCTCCACGATGGCATCTTCGACCTGGTTCGAAAAGCCGCGAATGTTGAGGGAAAGGGTGTCCGAGAAGCGGAAATCCACGCCGAGATCCATGCCGATGCCCGTTTCCGGATTCAACTGGAAATTAGGCAGTTGACCGTTTTTTCCGGCAACACCCGCATCTTTTGTCTGTATCGTCCCGCCGAGCTGTTTGGCGGTCGGCGTCACGAAGCTCGTTCCCATATTGGCGTAGAATGCCGCTTTGGGGCGGTAATTCCAGCGGGTGCCGATGCTCCAGAGGGTTTTATTCCATGATTTCGCCGTTGTTTCCGGAATGATGCCGCTCAGGAGATCATACGAATGATTCTCCGTGTTGTGTCGGCCTCCCGCTCTGAAAACCCATTTCCCGACGGTGTATTTTTCCTGGAGAAAGAAGCCGGTGGAATCCGCTTTCACAAACGATCCGAAGGTCTTTGCCCCGGTCGTCCGCGCATACGTTTTATACGTCGCGGTTTGTGAATCGGCGCCGAAGGTTATAAGGCCGCGCTCATGATGTTTCAGGTTGAAGGTCAGATCCGACGGATGAATGGACTGTTCGACCCCATCTTTCTCGCGCAGGCTCAGATCGACGGGAGTCGCGCCGGGATTGAATGCGTCCTCTCCCCATTCGCGGTCGTTATCGCGATAGCCGGTTTTGAACCGGAGATTGAGGGTGTCGGACAACTGATTGCTGTAATCCACATTCACGGTATCATACGCGTTGTCAAAGTCGCGGTTGGGACGGCCGAAATCGCCTTCATGGCGGGTTTGATGCAGGAACACCGACAGGTTGTGGTCTTCCCCGCCGAACTGATAGCTCAGCTTGGCATACCTCCTGGTTCTCTGGTAGCCGGGATTGTCGAGCATATTCAGCCAGGAGCCGGTGGTGCCGTAATTCGTATAGTTGGAAGTTTCTTTGTTGATTCCAAAAAAGTAATGGAGGTTTCCCCGGCGGTTCTGGTGATACAGACGGTTCTGGAATGTTCTGTATGTCCCGCCGCCGATCGAAAGGCGGGTGAGAGGTCGTTCGATCCGGTCCTTCAGAATGAAATTGGTGATGCCGGCCAGGGGCGTTTCATTCCCGGCGAAGTCCATGGTCAGATAGTTGGAATACATTACGGAAGCAGGGCCTTTGTGAAGCTCGATGCGCTCGAAAGCCCAAGGATCGAGACTCATTCCGTCGACGAAAGAGTCGATGCCGAGGCCGTCGAGCAGGTAGCCATTGTATTTGGGACCCAGGCCGCCGAAAGATCCCCAGTTGGCGTCGTTGCGGGAAAGGGGGTTTACGAACTGTCCGGAAGAGTATTGGATAATTTCTGCTATATTTCCGGTGTTGGCAGGAGCCCGGGATATGCTTTCCGCATTGAACGTTTCCAGTTTCTGCGTAACGGTTTCCCTGGACTGGAAAATTTTGGATTCCGTGACGACGAGATCCTGTAACTTTTCGAGGCTTATGCTCGAGACGAACGCGTGGATGGGAAGATCCTTCACCCTGCCGGATTCCGTCGTTCTCGGAACGTCGGTTGCGTTGGCGGTGCGTTTTTCGCGGGCCAGCACGTGTGATGCATGAAAAAACACTCCGGTACAAACGATGATCAGGAATGTCCGCCACGGGAAACGACGGCGCAAGTCTCTCACGGTGATCGATCCTTATTTCATCGGCAACACATCTATCGATTGCCTCGAATTTGCCTCATTATACCGTGTTATCTATTGATTGCACAATTTCTGAGGCGCCCCGGCACCGGAAACCGTGGTTTTCTTGCATGGCCGTGAGAGTGGAGATACAATGAGACGGCGCGTTCATCACAACGGGACGGCCAGCCTCGAAGCTGCGTCAGGAAGGACTCTGCGCAATGGAAGATCAGAATCGGATATCCGGATTCCCGCCAGGTATCGATGGCATGTATGTGGGAGAGGATGAGAAACAATGTATTCTGGTCGTCGATGATTCTCCCGACAATATCGATATTCTCTGCAACCTCCTCCGGAAGGATTACCAGATAAAAGTTGCCACCAGGAGCCAGAAGGGGATCGAGATCGCCAAGAGCAAGCCTCAGCCAGATCTGATCCTTCTCGATATCATGATGCCGGAAATGGACGGCTACGAAATGTGCCAGATCCTGAAAGCGGACACCGATACCGCACATATTCCCGTAATTTTCGTCACCGGGAAGAACGATGCCGCGAATGAACTCAAGGGCTTCGAACTGGGAGCCATGGATTACATCACGAAGCCATTCCACCCGGGTGTCGTGAAAGCCAGGGTCTATACCCATCTCCTCTTGCAAAAGGAACAGAAAAAGGTCGAGCGGCTTCTCGAAAATATCCTGCCGCGCAAAGTCATCCAGGATATCAAGGAACATGGATCCTGCACTCCAGAACTTTTCGACCCCGTCACGATCATGTTTGTCGATCTGGTCGGATTCACCCCCGCTGCCGAGAAGATTTCTCCCAGGCAATTGATCCAAGAATTGTCCGAGATGTTCTCGATCCTTGATGTCATCACGATCAGGCACGGAGCCGAACGGATCAAAACCGTCGGGGACGCGTATCTCGCCGTCTGCGGAATGCCCACCACAAATCCGGATCATGCCAACGTCATGGTCCGGGTCGGCAAGGATTTTCTGAAATACCTTGACATATACAACCGCGAGAAGCAGAAATGCTGGCAGGTTCGCATCGGCCTTCATACGGGGCCGGTCGTCGGAGGGATCGTCGGCCACAGCCGCTATTTGTATGACATCTTCGGCGATGCGGTCAACACCGCTGCCCGCGTCCAGGCCGCCGCTCAGCCCATGTCGCTCCTGACAACCGAAATAACCTGGAACCTGGTCAAGGACGAGTTTTCTTTCGTTCCCAGGAATCCGATCACGATCAAGGGCAAGGGAACTATGACTCTGTACGAGCTCGTTGTTTCCTGACATTCCAGGAAAGAGAATCGCGATCGCACTTCGTTCGTCATTGAGATCACTCCTCGCCCACAACCTCACGACAATCACTTGCACGTTCGATACCGTTCGTGCTGAGCCTGTCGACGCACGCAAGCTCTCGCCCTTCGACAGGCTCAGGGCGAACGGGTGGCTTTCATTCTGCAGGAATCAATAGACGCCTCAGGTTCCATGTCCTGACCTGGGTTTTCCCGCGGTCGTTCCATCGTTGCCGGAAAGACCTTCTTCGTCGACGTCCTCCGGCGCTGAACAATGCAGCGGTTCGCTCTGAACCTGCAACAGGCGAGAGGCCGTGCGTGCTTCGCCAGGCGTGGCACGCGTGAATCATCTGAAATTTTGCATTGCAAAAATAATATGTTGATATTGGGCGGCGGAACCGATACCATTTTTTCTCATGATGGACGTGACCCCATATCTTGGAACGATGCCGCTGGCGACTCTCAGATCGTTGGCCCCGATAGCCATTCCCGGATTCGGAGACCTGACGCGAGATGAACAGACTGTTGCGCTGCAAAACATTCTTGCGGAGGCGGATTTCGACTCGCGCCGAGAGGCGATCGTCGACCAGTTGATATCCGAGTGCGCCCTCCGGGACGTCGTGCCGGAGGTCTACGGTCGCTTCCGCCCCCTCGTGCTCGACGCCGTCCGGTTCACCCTGATGCATCTCGGGAAAGGGCGGCTCGTCCGCCTGCTCGTGCGACAGTTCCAGCTGCCCGGCGACGCGCCGGCCGGGAGGCGGCTTGCCGAACTGGCCAGGGAACTTCCCGTGCTGCACAAGCTCGGCCAGATGATCGCACGGAACGAACACGTCGACGAGGGATTCCGGACCTGGCTCCTCGGCCTCGAGTCGTGGGCCGGCGGCTCTTCGGTGACGACGTTGGCTGAGACGGCAGCCGCCGACATCGCCCGCGGCCCCATCGGCGTCGAGATCGCCTGGAATGGAACCGTGCTCGCCGAAGCAAGCGTCGGAGCCGTTCTCCCGTTCGAATGGCTCGGGCTTTCCGGCGGGCCGGGCCGGCGCGGCGTCGCAAAGCTGGTCAAGCCCTCCGCCACATCGCGCCTCGACGAAGATCTGCCGGCTCTCGACAGGCTCGCCTTCTGGCTCGCCGCACGGAAAGGCGTCTACGGCGATCTCGGAATCGATTACATCGGCGTTCTCAGGGATGTGCGAGAGGCGCTCGCAGCGGAAACCGATCCCCGGATGGAACAGCGCAACCTCCGGACGGCGGCGGCTCAATACCGTGAAAGCCCTGATATCCGCATTCCGACGCTGTTCCCCTTCTCGACCCCGTCCGTCACGGCGATGGAACGACTCGACGGAATGCCTCTTCCAGAGGTGAGCGCCGACGCAACGGAGAAAAGACGGCTTGCGCGCCTTGCCTTCCGCGAGCTGATCATCGGCCCGATGCTCTCGGAGCGTGAATTCGCCATCGTTCACGGCGACCCGCATGCCGGAAACCTGCTCGCCGTGCCTGCAGAAGACCGGTCCGGCTGGTCCGTCGGTCTCATCGACTGGAGCCAGGCCGGCCTGCTCGACCGGAAACAGCGCAAAGGCCTGCGCGATCTGATGCTGGGCTTCATGATCTGCGACGCACGCGTCGTGAACGGGGCCGTTCGCCTGCTTCTCTCGTCATCCGCGCCGGGAGGCCGTCTCGAACGTCATCTCGGCAGCTCGCTCGGGAAGCGCCCGTTGAAAGCCGGCGATGCGTTCGAAGCCTCGCTGACGTTGATCGACAGGCTCGTCATCGACGGGTTTCGGTTCCCGAAAGACCTGCTACTGTTCAGAAAAGCCTGGTTCACGCTGCGTGGCGTGCTGCTGCAGCTCGACCCGGTTTTCGATCCCGGCCCGGAACTCGTATCGACGATCGGCCGCCGCATCTTCTGGGATCTCCCGCGCCGCATGATGCGGGGCTCGCCCTTGGGGTGGCTCACCCGCACGAGCGACCCCCTCCTCTCGGACACCGACCTCCTCCGCCTCGCTTTCCACGCCGAATACCGCATCTATTGAGGCCTGCTGGATGAAAACCAGCCGTTCGCCCTGAGCGTGTCGAAGGGCGAGAGCCTCTCGTGCTTCGACAGGCTCAGCACGAACGGGGACGCGAAATTGGCGGATCACGAACTGCCCGGGATTGGCCCTGGATGGGCTTTTTCCTGGCTCGAGGGAAGATCGGAACGCGTTGCGGGGTTACTGCAGCGGCTCGGTGGTGAAAGCGTAGTCCCGGGAGAACGTTTCGGCTGTTTCAAGTCCGTAGCGGCTCGCGACGATCCTGAAATGATACGTGGTGTCGGGCCTCAGGTCGTGGAGCTGCATTCGATGCTTCGTCTTGAGCTCGGTATCCGTGTAGGTCGAGTAGCCGTACCGGGTATCGATTCCGTAATCGATGCGGCCGTCGGCGTCGATGTCGCTGATCCACTCGATCGTCGCCGTGTCATGATCCACCAGCGGCACCGAAACCGAAATCACCTGCGGGAGCGGAACGAGCCTGACGTCGACCAGACTCACCGTCATATTGTCCTCGATATTGACCGTCCGGGAGACGAGCGTCAGCTTCCCGTCGGCCGTCTTCAACAGGACGCTGTATGCCCCGGGTCTGAGCGAGGCCGCATAGTTCCCGTCGGCATCGACCGCCACTTCCCGCTCGACTCCGTCCGCTCCCCGAATCACGACGACGCTTCCGGTAACAATCGGCACCCTGCCCGTCAGCATGCCCGTCGCGGATGCGCTTTCTCCGCCTCCGCCGGTGCCGCCGCATCCGGCCATGAGGGCCGTGAGACTCAACATCAGCACTGAAAGCGCGAGGAATCTGTTCCGAATAGTCATACGAATCTCCGGCAATCTTGGATCAAACGCCACTCATCAGACTTCATCCGTAAGGATGTCAGTATCTCTGGCCGGTCGGGACGATCTCGACGCGCGTCGCCGTGAGCGTTCCATACCCGTTTTTCGAGATCTCCATGTCATATGTGCCGGCAGGTATATTATAAATGACATACTCCCCCATGCCGTCGGTGACCGTCTTCATTCCGCGCTGCCGGATTTTCACCGTCGCTCCGACGATGGGCGAACCCGTCCGCTCGTCGGTGACGCGGCCGCGCAGGATGCCCATTCGAAGATCGACGGCGACCTTCAGTCGCTGGAAGAACAGCCCCTTCGCCTTCGACCGGATGCGCCACTCGCCGTCCTCGAACGACAGCGTCATCAACTCCGAGCCGGCGTCCTCGTATCTCCAGGTCCAGTTGCCCGTGAGGGCCGTAAGCCGGTAGTTCATATTCACCAGCACGTGCTCGCCCTTGAACTTGAACGTGTGCGGGTGCAGGAGCAGCCGGATGTCCCGGTAGTCGCGCAGCGAGTCGTCGAACATCTTCACGAAGTCGAACCAGGTGTTGCCGAACGAGTCGCGATACTCCCGCGAGATGTGATCGCGCAGGTAGATGTTGTCCCGTCGCGCCATCGCCGTCGAGAGGGTATTCAGGAATACCCGGATCTCCTCGATTTTCCTGTGCCGGTTGTAGATCACGAACCTCTCGTGGAAAATGCGGTCGCGTCGCCCGAGCGAATCGATGAAATGGATCGTTGCGAACACCTCGGGGAACGTCGGGGTCGGAATCTTCACCTCGTAGTAGCCGTCACGCCCCTCGCGAAGCGCGTAGACCAGGTCCTTGTTGATATACAGTTCGAACCGGTCGGACGGGCGGGGGTAGGGGGTCAGCTTGAGTTTCACGTGAAGCGTCCGGGGCGCCGCGTCGGCACCCGGGTCGATGATGCGGTACCCATCGGCGTCCGTTTCCATCGTTCCCACGAACCGGTCGTTGATCAAAACACTGTCGACGCGGTAGGAAACCTCGGTCGAGAGCTGCCGGTGCAGCGTGTCGAAGTTGCGAAGCCAGGTGTTGAACCGGCGCCAGTCGTCATATTCACGGCGGACGTCGTACCCTGTCAGCGCCGAGATCCGGCCGTGGTGATCGGCGTCGATGCCGTATCCCTCCGGGACCACGGTCGGCTCGACCGCGCCCACCGGGCGGTAATCGGCAGTTCCCCTGACGACCCGCAGGCGGTCGTTTGTTTCGTCCGACACGAACGCCGCTTCTCCGTTCCGCACTTGGACATTCCCGTGCCGGCCTTCGATCTCGACGCTCTGCGAATCCCGCGCCGCCGCGAAGATCTCCGCCGCATGCACCCGGACGCGAAGTCGCGGGGTGGAGCCGGCGGGCCTGATGTTGAACCGGACGCCCGAACCGGGCTTCAACAGCAGCAGGTTATCGGTCGACCAGGAAATCACCGCGTATCCGCGGGACCCGGTGCGAATCCCGTCGCCGTCGATGAACACCTGGCGCTGGGCCGCGCGCTTCCAGCCCGACTGTCCCGCGTGGTTGAAAAACACCGGCCCGTCGCAGAACACCAGGACCAGTTGGTCGCGAACGTACCCGTCGGTGCTGACCGCCGCAGCCAGGTCGGGATTCTCCGCCGCAACCGCCGCCGCCGGCCGCAGGCAGGATGTGAAACAGATCAATGCGAAGATATATAATAACAAATACAATTTTACGGGATTGCGTTCCGCGTTTTCCGGGAGGCGCGGGGGTCTCGCAAACGCCGTTCGGGTGCTCTGTGCGCCTCCGCGCCTCTCCGGTTCGGGGGGGGGGAATGTCGGGAAGTGTGCCATCAGAACGACCTCAGATACCGCAGGCGCGCCGAATAATCGGCGTATTCCAGGCCGGTTGCACCGAACGTGTTGTTCGAGCCTTCGAGACTGAGGATCATGCGCGACATGTTGTTGTATTCCTTCGTCAGGGCAAAGTTCAGCCGGTCGTGCGTCGAATCGACGGCCGCGCGGCCCGGGTCGACCCGTTCGTGCGTGTAGTCGAGGTTCAGCGTCACGTCCTCGTGAAACTGCGAACGGCCGCCCAAACCGTAGATTTGCGTCATGTCGCTTCCGCCGGCCTTCGTGTAGTCGACCTGCTCGCGGCTCACCTGGCCGTAAAGATGGCGCATGGCGTCGTATTCCCAGACGATCTTCGCGTCGTATTTGCTGACGTCGCGGTCGTTGAGCGTCTGGACCTTGTCCTTGTCGATCGTCGAGCTGAGCGCCGCGTAGTAGCGCAGGGCGCCGGCCTTGTGGTTCAGCTCCATCCAGAGCAGGTCGCGGTACCGGTCGACGAAGTTCCCGTTGTCGGAATACTCGCGGAGCGGCTGGAAGAACAGGTCGATTCGGAGGTCGCGATAATAGTCGCTCGGCTTCACGGTGATCTGGAACTCCGGCTGGTCGCGCACCAGCGTCGCACGTTTATAGTTTGCGATATTGTCACGCGAGGAACGGTCGCCGAACCGCGTCGAAACGTATCTGTTCAGTTCGTAGAACACGCGCGCGTAGTAGGCACGTTCGTCGCGCGGCCCCTCGCCGATGACGCTCAAAAAATCCGTGTCGCCGGCCTCGACGCCGGCTTCGACCTTGTAATTTTCGCGGCCGTACGCGGCGGAGGCCCGGTATGCCTCGCCCTGCCGGTTGCCGGTCTCGTCGCGCCGGTCGTAGTCGGTGCGGCTGCCCGCATACTCGCCGCTGACGAAGATGTTCTCCGTCGGCCGAAGCGCGACGTCGAGCGAATACACGCTGTTCGCCTGCGTCGGCAGGTCCTGATCCGAGCCGGGATACTCGTGGACGTCCTTGGCCGAGACGGCGTTCAGGCCGACGACGGCCGACTCGTCCGAACTGTGCTCGACCCGCACGCCGCCGATGAACCGGGGGTTCTTGATGTCGTCTTTTTCCACGGCCCTGTAGCCGGTGAACCCGCGGACCTCGGTGTTGTCGAATTTCTGCGTGCCGTACAGGCCCATGACCTGCTGCGTCATCGTGTAATTCGAAAACTCGGGATACGAGTGGCCGAACGCCAGCAGGGACCGGGGCGTCCGCGATTCCAGCGTGAACTGGTTCAGGGTGAAGCCGTCCTTATAGGCGCGCTTGTCGTTCGTGTGCGTCGTGTCGGTGACCAGCGAGAGCGAGTCGCCGTTATGGCGCGTGGTGAACAGTTCGTACCGCAGGTTCTGCTCGTAGAAGGTGCCACGGTCGATGCTTGAGTTGAATGTCGCCTTGTTCACCGAGTTCGCGTAGAAGCTCGTGTCGGTGAACAGGTTCGAACTGAAGACGACCTGGTCTTCGCGCTCGTTCAGGTCGGTGTAGCCGGGCGGCAGGCGATCGATGACGGGCAGGCTTGTTCCTGTTTCGGGCGGCCGGACGGTCGAGGCCGGGAAAAACGGAACCCGATGCGAACCGTACAGCTCGTCATCCCGATCCATGCGCATCTCCGGAAGAACGTCGGGTCCGGTTTCCGGAATGGTGCGCATCTGCTGCAGTTCCGGGATGTTGCGGGGGTTGAAATTCGTGAACACGCCCGGCAGAACGGAAGGTCCCGACAGGGGTTGCTTGATCAGGGTATCGTCGCGCCGCGAGGTCTGCACGCCGTTTCCCGAAAAGCCGGAGCCGAGGAAAAAGAGCGACACCGCCAGGGCTCCCAGGAGTCCTCTGGCGATGAAGGGGTTTCTCGGGGGCGTGATGCCCGGCTGTGTCGGCGGTGGGCGTTGCATGTCGGTTCGAGCGGCGGAAGCCCTCCTTGAATCAGCGGCCGAACAGCAGCGGCGACGGATTGACCGTGCGACCGTTGCGGCGAACCTCGAAGTGCAGATGATTGCCGGTGGCGACTCCCGTCGCGCCGACGTTGGCGATCGCCTGGCCGGCCTTGACCGTCTGGCCCTTGCGGACGCTGATCTTGCTGCAGTGGCCGTAGCGGGTCGAGAGGCCGTTCGCATGGCGGATCACGACGAGTTTGCCGTATCCCGAAAGCCAGCCGGCGTACACGACGGTCCCGGGCATGGCGGCGGAGATCTGGGTGCCGCGGGGGGCAGAGATGTCGATGCCGGCGTGGAACAGGCGCTTGCGATACACCGGGTGCTTGCGCCAGCCGTAGGAATCCGACAGGCTGCCTCGGACCGGCATGACCATCCGGGTGCTGACGTCCGCCTTGCGGGAAGTGACCTGCATGACGCGGTAGTATTTTTTGTCGACCGGCACGCAGACCTGCTGTCCGGTTTTGAGAGCCGAGTTGGACAGCTTGTTGTGGGCCAGGATGTTTCCGATGGAGGTCTTGTACTGGCGGGCGATCGTCGCGAGATTCTCGCCGTTCTTCACGGTGTGCTGGACGATGCGGGTGTCGGCATCGACGGCGGGCGCAGCTGCCTGAGGAGCGGGCTGGGGGGCCTGCGTGATCTGGACGGGGGCCTGCGCGGGAGCGGGCTGCGGCTTCACCGCCGGGGCCATGGCGACGACGGGTTTGACCAGCGATGCAGCCACCGGGGTCGGGGCCGGAGCCGGAGCTACGGCTTTCGGGGCTGCGGCGACGGTCGGCTGAGCCGCGACCGGAGCGGGCTTCGACGTCGCATCATGCTGGGTGATGGTGACGCTCGGTTTGTCGGGGGTTGCCGCGGCGATCTGGAGGGTGGGGCCGTCGATCTTCGCGATCTTCGCGGCTTCCTTCTCGATCTTGATCAGCGGCGGGGCGATGACGGTCTGGACGTCGCCGCTTTTCGCGATCGTGAGGTCCTGCGTCTTTTTCTGGATCGGGATGTAGATCTTCTGGTCCTCGATCAGGACGTGGCTCTTCAGATTGTTCTCGCGGATCAGGCCGGGAATCGACGTTCCGAAGCGGCTTGCGATCTTGTTCAGGGAGTCGCCGGCGCGGACAGTGTAGACGATGCGGTTGTCGGGGGCCGGGATCCTGATCGTTTGGCCGGCCTTGATGGAGGATGTGTTGAGGCCGTTTGCCTGCGCGAGGGTGGCGGCCTTCGTGCCGAACATGTCGGCGATGGCCTTGAGGGAGTCGCCCTTCTTGACCGCGTAACTGATCCAGGTGTCGCAGTCGGGAAGCGCCTTGCTCGCCGGAGCCAGTTCGTTGCCCGCCGGCTTCACGCCGAAGGTGACGTTGCGCTGGGAGGCGACCGACTTCGAAGCCGCAAGACGGATGTCCGCCGCCTGGGCGGCCTGGGCCACCTGGGACAGAGTGGCGGGAATCGCGCCGTGCTGGGCATCGGCCTGCTGGAAACGCGTCACGAAGGCATTGTTGCGGAAGCGGCCTTCGACCTCGAAGGCGGCGTCGTCCCCCTTGCTCAGATACCGGTCGATGGCGATGGCGGAGGTTTCCAGGGAGACGATCGAGAGCAGGACGAGAATCGAATAGTGTCGAGCTCTGAGTTTATTCCACACGGGGCGCGCTCCTTGCTTTGGTATCCTGCGACCCTGCCGGTTTTCCGGCTCCTCCGCGTTTCCGACGTCCCTGTCGGGGCTGAGCGGAGGAAAAACGCTGTCGCTCTATTTTCATCGGCATGAGCGCGCCGATCCTGAAGAATATTTTTTTCTCTCGTCACACCTCCATGGGAAATCCCCCCGAAAACAGGTATAGGGGCGGTTCGCGAACCGCCCCTACAGGTCCGAAATGCGAACGGGTGTCAGGGAATCAGGTCGTATCGGGAGAAAACGACCTTCGGCGCGGCGAGCGGCGAGAGGTTCAGCCACACCGCGCCGTTGCTGACGATCCCGATGCGGTTCGAGAACAGGAGGCCGCCGGGGGTCGGGATCGTTTCGAGAGGCGTGGTATTTCCGTCCGCTTCGATCGCGAACACCTGCCGTGCAAGGGGTTCCCGTGACACATAGCCGCAGGCGGCGGCACGCCCGTCGGGAAGAAAGCCGAGAAGCCGGGCGCCGTCGAGGGCCGTTCCCCGAATCACCGTTTCAGACGAGGCGCCTGTTCCGTCGATGCGCACGAACCGATCATAGAGATCGTCGTCTCCGAGCGCAAGGAAGCAGAGGCTCGCGTCGGGACCGGCGGCGATGCCGAGGGCGGTCGGCCACGGCACCGTTTTGATCGGCGTTCCGTCGAACCCGAACCAGTACAGTTTGGCCGTCGCGTAATCGGCGACGACGAGAGCCTCGGGAAGGGCGACGAGACCGTCGATCTGCTTCGGAAAACCGTCTTCGGACGGCAGCCGGAACTGCACCTCGGCGGTGTCGCCAAGCGCGCAGCAGACCGCCCGGGCATCGGTCTCGATCGTCCAGAGTTTACCGTCGGACGTTGCCGCCAGATCGGTGTAGGAGCCCTTCGGCAGAATGACGCTCCCCACCGGTTTTCCAGCGGCGTCGAGTTTCACGATACGTGAATTGATGCCGTCGAGAACCGCGATTCCATCGGGTATGGGCTGAAGGGAAACCGGCCCGACGACCGGTCCTTCGGACGCGAGGCGGGCGGAAACTCCGAACTCGCCCTCGCCGGCGCCCTCCGGGAACTCGAAGACCGATGCGGACGCGGCAAACACCGCCTGCGACACGAAGATGGAGCATGCGAGGACGAGCGCGAGTCTCAGGGGGCGGGCGTTACGGAAAACCATGTGTCTGCCTCCGGGCGGAAGGATTTTCTGGAGAGAAATGGATGTCGCTTTCCCGGGATGATAAACGTCCCGGTCTTGACGTTCAACAGGGGCGATCGCTGGTCTTGAGGACCTCGAAGCCCGCGATCACGTCGAACAGTTCCTCAGAGATGAGGGTCTGGCGCTGTTCGTTGTACTCCCGGCCGAGCGCATCGAGGAGGTCGTTGATGTTGCGTTCGGCGCGCTGCATCGAAGCGAGCCGGACGGCGTGCTCGGCGGCGGCGGAGCTGACGCAGGCCCGAAACAGGCTCGCGAACAGGTGCTCGCGCAGCAGGGCCTCGACGGTCGGCAGGAACGCGTCGATCGGCTCGGGAAGCCTTCGGGACGGCCATGCCCGGGCCACGATGCCGTCAAGCCATGCGCGGTCGAGCGGGAGAAGGGCGCTCGATGCCGGTTCGCAACCCGCGCCCCAGATGGGGACCTGGTGGAAAACCACGATACGGCCGAGTCCCTCGCGGGCCCTTCTGCGGTCGACGTCATACAGCAGACAGCTCAGCAGGCCGGGAATGCCGTCGACGGATTCGGGGGCCTTGACGGGCGCCGACATCGGCAGGCCAGAGCCTTCAAGCCGCCCCGCGAGCAGTTCCCCGACGGGCCAGATGTGGCAGCCGTCAGCGTGGCTGCGGAGAGTCTTCGCGACGAAGCTGGCGAGCGTCTCGTTGAAATCGGCCGCCATGCCGTGATCGGTGCCGAACACGATGGCGCCGGTCGGGCCCGGGGCGGGTTCGCAGAGCCGCTCCAGGACGGCGGCATCCGCGTTCCAGAGAAGGGCCCGGAACCCCGTTTCCACGGACGTCTCGTACTCGTCGAGGAAAGGCATGGCCCGCTCATACGGCCCGATGCTCACCATGGCGAGCGTCTTCATCGTCTTCACGACGGATTTCAGCCCTTCGGCGCTCTGGATGTGGCGCCGGATGTCGGCGATCGTCCGGCTCATGCGGCCGTTTTTCGCGCGGGCAGAGCGTTTCCGGCAATGGCGAGAAGCGCGGCTTCGTCTTCCCCGCTCAGCGTTTCACGGCGCAGGATTCGCTCGCGGATCTCGCCGGGTATCGCCGACGCGGCTTCGCACAAGGCTTGCTGAACCTCCCGCAGGCGGTCAGGCGGCTGGTCCTCGAGCAGGCCGCGCGTCAGAGCGAGCAGCAGCAGGATCTGCCGGAGAACGTCGAGCCGCTCGGTCGGCCCTTGCTTCAGGCATTCCCGTATCCGACGGCCGTGCTCGATCGTTCGTCGGGTCGGTTCATCGAGTCGCGTGCCGAATCTCGCGAACATCTCCAGTTCCTCGAACTGGGAAAATCGCAGTTTCACTTCCGCCGCCGCCGCGTGGTAGGCGGGCAGCTGGGCCTTCCCGCCGACGCGCGAGACAGAGCGGCCGATGTCGACGGCCGGCAGCGTCCCCTTCTGAAACAGGAGCGGCGACAGGTATATCTGCCCGTCCGTGATGGAAATGAGATTTGTCGGTATATATGCTGAGATATTTTGCGCCTCGGTTTCGACGATCGGCAGCGCCGTCAACGAGCCGCCGCCGCGCTTCCGGCTGAGGTGCGTGGAGCGCTCGAGCAGGCGCGAGTGAAGGTAGAACACGTCGCCGGGAAACGCCTCCCTGCCCGGCGGTCGTCGCAGGAGAAGCGAAATCTCGCGCCAGGCGCGCGCGTGGCAGCCTAGATCGTCGTAGACGACGAGCGCGTCGCGGCCGCGCTCCATGAACCATTCGGCGATGCTTGTCGCCGCATACGGGGCGATATATTGAAGCCCGGGACCGCCTGCCGGCTCGGCCACGACGACGATCGAGTGTTCCATCGAGCCCGACGAGCGCAGGTCCTCGATCGCCTTCGCGACGCTCGCGCCGCGCTGGCCGATGGCGCAGTAGACGCAGATCACCCCGCTGTCCCGCTGGTTCATCATCGCGGCGAGGGCGATCGACGTCTTGCCCGTCTGCCGGTCGCCGAGGATCAACTGGCGCTGGCCTCGGCCAATCGGGATCAGCGCGTCGATCACTTTGATGCCGGTCTGAAGGGGCACGGTGACCGGTTCGCGGTCGGCGATCTCCGGCGCCCGCCGCTCGATGGGGAGGCGCTCGGTGAAGAGAAGGGGACCGCGGCCGTCGAGCGGCCTGCCGAGGGGCGTCATGATCCTTCCGAGAAGGCCGTCCCCGACGGGCACGTCCATCACGCGGTCGAGGCGTCTGACCGACGAGCCGGCCGAGATCCCGGCGGCCTCTTCGAGCAGGATGCAGCCGACGCGGTCCGGTTCGAGGTTGACGGCGACGCCTGCCGATCCGTTTCCGAAGCGCACGAGTTCGTCGAGCTTCACGTCGGGAAGGCCGTGCACCACGGCGACGCCGGACGAGACGCTCTCGAGCCGGCCGGTTTCGACGACGGCGAGACTGCCGGAAACCCGCTCTTTCGCTTTCGTGAGGGCCGTCACCGTGCGACTGAAGATCGGGCCCAGCTCGCTGTCGGGACGAACCGGCGGAGGTGATTCGCGGTCTGCCAGACTGCCTGACACGAGCTTTTCGGCTTTTTCGAGGGCGGTCACGGTGCGCTCGAAGATCGGCCGCATCTCCTCGGCAACGGGGCGTCGCTTCATGCCGTGCGTTCCTGGAGAAGTTCGTGGATGCGCTCTTCGAGCATCGCCAGGTAGTCCGAGAATGTCCAGGCGATGCGCCTGTCGCCGATATGCACCTCGATGCCGCCGATCAGGTCGGGGGCCGTTTCCCACGTGAACGCGACGGCCGGGTTCTTCCCGTCGGGCCGTTCGGCATCCTGAAGAATCGTATGCGCTATATCATCTCGAAGCCCGGCGGGCAGGGAAGACGATGTCCGGATGACGATCGGGGTTCTGCACGCGTCGATCAGTTCCTTACGGTGTCCCCGCTCGCCGGCGGGCGTCTCGCGCCATCTCCGGAGAAACGCCCGCGCCATCGCCTCGTCGAGGTCCGAGTCGCTGAGATCGTGCATCATCTTGCGCGCGGCGTTCATCAGTTCCGTCCCTGCCAGGTCCGCGAGCAGGCGGCCGGCCGTCTCTTTCTCCGCTTCGATCCGGCGTTTCCAGCCGGTGCTCATCTCCTCGAGTTCGCGCCGCGCCTCTTCGAGCCGCCGCACACGCTCCGCTTCGAGCTCTTCCGTGAGCTGCCGCTGCATGGCGGCTTTCTGGTGCTCATAGGCGTCCCGTTCCTCGGAAAGCGCCTTCCGGTCACGGTCAGCAGCTTCCCGGGCCGCGGCAGCGTCGGAAACGGCGGCCTCGACCGTCCGTCGGCGCGTTTCGAGAGCGTCGAGAATCGGTTGATACAGGGCATATTTGAGGATCCAGACCAGGACGAAGAAATTCACGATCTGCGCCACGAACGTGAACCAGTCGATATGCATGGTCAGTGGGCCGCTTTCGTGATGAAGTGGTTCCAGAAGGGGTTCGCCAGGAGGAGGATCATTGCGATGACGAAACAGTAGATCGCCATCGATTCGATCATCGCGAGGCCGACGAACAAGGTGCGGGTGATCGGGCCGGCTTCGTCCGGCTGTTTTGTCAGGGCTTCCAGCGCCGCAAGAATGGCTTTCATTTCGCAAAAGGCGGGGGCCACCGTGCCGAGGAACATCAGGGCGCCCGCCGCGATCATCGAGGTTATGGCGATCAGGGTCAACGGTTCCATGTCGAGACTCCTTTCAGCTTTCGGGTTCTTCCTCCGCGGTCGCCGCGGCGAGAAACACCGCGGCCAGCAGGGAGAAGATGCAGGCCTGCACGAACCCGGTCAGCAGGCCGAACAGTTTCATGACGACGGGGACGAAAAACGGCACCAGCGAGATCAAGAGGCCGCCGACGAAATTCTCGCTCATCACATTGCCGAACAGGCGGATCGCCAGCGCGACGGTGCGTGAAATATCACCCATGATATGCAATGGCGCCAGCAGCGGGTTGGGATGGCACAGGG
>ENA-UOWE01000273-UOWE01000273.1-activated-sludge-metagenome-genome-assembly--contig:-NODE-273-length-77794-cov-55.306281_pt1 | contig 77794 bp, 87 predicted proteins | sample MGYA00249841_ERZ761562 | MGnify/ENA primary metagenome ERZ761562 (study PRJEB28883, sample SAMN05720200) | activated sludge metagenome | isolation source: Anaerobic digester | place: Japan... | reverse complement strand
ACATCCTCCTTGATGGTGCGCCCTGCTCCACCCTCGTACTGGTAGCTGCCGATTGTGTACGGGCCACCCACCGGGTCGTTCGTGACATCCTTCTGGCTTTCAACGAGGAGTGGCGGCTGGTCGAGGGATTCACCACTCATCTGGCCGGTTCCCTTCACCCAGAGGTAGTAATCGGTGTTGGGCCTTCCGGTAATGGTGACTGAGAATGCATTGCCACGGACAACGACGTCCTTGCTGGCCTCGATCTTCACGGTGTCGGCGGTGATGGTCACCGTCTGGGTCGAGGAGATCGTCTTGCCGGTGTAGTCGCTGCCGTCGGGTGCCTTGTAGTTGTCCTTGATCTTGTTCAGGTCAAGCTCGGCATACACTGTGTAGGTGCCTGCCTTGTACATCCGGGCGCCGTTTGCATCAAGGACGCCGGTGTTCCATCCCTGCCCGTCGGCTGGCGGGTTGGGTCTCCAGTACCAGAGGTCACTGGTGGGCCTGAGGTTATCGATGGGATAGGATGCGGATGTTGTCTCGAAGAGAGACGTATAGACTGCACCATCGGATGTCTTCACGCGGACCTTCACGAATCCCTGCGTGCCGGCATCTCCTCTCGCAGTAACCGAGTAGGTATTGGTCTCGATCCTGAAGTTGAGATAGTTGCCCGGCGGAACAGACTTGCCGGAAACGTCCTTGCCGGCGGTGTTGTCCCAGACCTTCACGACGATGGCAGGGTCAACCACGTTGAATGCAACGGGGCCGATAGCACCTGTCCACCTGTACCAGTTCCCGGTCTTACCCACAAAGGTCTGCGGGGAGACGTAGAAGCTGGTCGGAGTTCCGACAGTCAGCACGTAGTCTGGTGTCGAGGTGGCGGGGTCATTTCCTGATGCGAACCAGGCAACCTGGGTTGCTGTTCCGATTGCCGCGGATACATCAAGACCCTCTTCACCAATGAACACATCTCCGCCTTGCGGGACCTGCTTGATAGTTGCGGCGGATGCCGGCAGCATAAGTGCGGCCAGTACGACCACTGCAATCAGTGCAAGGCTAAAGCGCTTAATCATTCTTTTGTCCTCCTTACTCATGTCCAAATCCTGAACGTTCAATCCATGCACACGCAAGAACCGCCATCGACAGATGCCGAACGCCGGTTCTCCCGTGCTCCATACTCCGAATAACGGAATATGATTGAATATTTGTGGAACGCCTCATATATCCTTTTTGGTCGGGAGATGGAGAAGAGAAGGGGAAAAAACCGTTTAATCCCGAAATTGGTCAGCATTTTCACTTTTTTTCCTGTTTGGTGTCCGGTTATTCACCGGGTTCTGGCGGGCACCCCATTCTCCCTTATTCATCCGATAGCCACGCATACGCGCACACCACTTATTAGTACAGCAATATATAGATTATACATTCTAGTGAATTTTATCGAATTTTGAATGGTTTCAAGAGATTGGTGGAATGGGTTAATTGTAGTGAGTTGGACCACCTGACCTTTCGAACTCTAGTCCTAATGCTGCCTGCCATCCACCACTATAACCAGAAAAAACGAGGGGGGAACGGAAAACATTACTTTAACGACATATGCCTTCCCCATATTGGAGCATGCGGTGTATCAGAGCCCATACCCTTGCCTCTGCCCATGAACAGGTCGTCAAGATGGTCCTCGAGAAGGGAACACCCCTCACGACCGAGAACGGGGAAGCAACCGTGGAGTCAGAGGAGGTCGCCATCAGGGTCGAACAACCGGATACACCCCCCATGGTGAGCCCGTCCTCGCGTTTCTCCGGGCGGTTCATGGAGCAGTATGCCCGTGACCTCATCTCCGGCACCGGGTCTGTCTTTGAGTATGACTACCACGACCGCCTCTTCAACTGGGGCGAGGGGCTCTATTCCCGGGAAGGGTCTGAAATCCACTCTGACCAGGTCGCGTACATTCTCCGCAAGATCCAGGAAAACCCCTCGACACGGCGGGCCATCGCAATCACGTGGAACCCGGTCAGGGACCAGTCCCTTGGTGACTGCCCCTGCCTGCAGCTCGTCCAGTGCCTTGCCCGGGGTGGTCTCCTCCACATGAAAGTGGTATTTCGAAGCAACGACATGCTCACTGCGGCGGGTGCAAACATGTTTGCCCTCGTGTCGCTCCAGAAACACATCGCCGGGAAACTCGGGCTTGGCTGCGGATCATACACCCACGTCTCCCTCGTGCCACATATCTACTATATTCGCGATGCCGCGGACATCGAGCCATTCTGCAGGAAAGGCGAGGTCATTTCCCCCATCCCGGAAGTCTGCCGCTCCTGCGGGAAATGCCGGTGACCGGCTCCCGGATAACCCCGGCAGCGTGCATAAAAACCAGTCAGGTTAATTAAGAGACAGGGTGAATAGATCAGGGTATCTCAGCCCGGTAGTGTAGCGGTCAATCATGCGAGACTCTGGATCTCGCGACAGCAGTTCGAATCTGCTCCGGGCTATAAATCCATTTTTTTTTGCTTTTTTGGAAAACCCGGAAAATCACACTCTCCCTCAATCCCTCGGGCATTCGAGGATCGCATGGTCACGGTGGTAGGGTTCAAGCCAGATGACCCTTCTTGGATAAAGGCCGGATTCTGCCAGCTTGTGCGATACTTCGTGCACAACGTCGGCTGGTTTTTTCGTGACGTCAATACTGCGGGCTTTCACGACGATGAGGGCGACCCCTCCCCGCCGGAGGAACGGGAGGTTCATGAGTGCGATACTTGCCTGGTCGGGATGTGCGACATCCTGGAAGAGCAGGTCTACTTCTTCCACGAGTGGCGCATAGGAAGAGGGCTGTGCCGCATCGGCAAAGAGGGGTATGATGTTTTTCCTGCGCGACGCAACGGCAAGGAGGTCCCGCATCGGGGCATAGGCGTTTTCCACCGCGTAAACGACCTCCGTAGAGTCTGAAACGTGCGAAACCGTTGTCCCGTGGGCAGCGCCAAGGTAAAGGACCCGCATCCGTGATTCGAGGCTGACTTCCCCTCCGAGGTAATAGTATGCCGCAAGCTTGCTCCGGTAGGGATCCCAGACTCTGTGGCCCCGCATCATGCGTTCCCCGTAAACTCCTCCCTCTCCCCGGGAAACGAGGACACCATCGATCCAGATCATGAGCCGGACTCTCCTGCCGCCCTCTCCACTGCGGCGCGTGCTGTATCCAGGAATTCCTCGTCCCTCTCACCCCGGAAATAATCAATTCTGGCAGCAAGGGCAATTTTTGCCGCAAGTGTCCGGGAGACTTTTCCCCTCCGCCCCTTTTTGGCACCATGGACCTTCCGGTACTGGTAGATGATACCGTGCTTCGGAGGGGCAGACCCCGACCTGATGTGTGCAAACAGGGCCGTCCGGGCACCCAGTACCTGGATCGTGCCTGCAGGGAGGCGCGCAAGGGCTTCAAGGCCACCCGCAGCGGCCAGGAGACGTGCCGCCACAACTCCCCCGACGAGCCCGGTGCAGTTGGGAATCACTTCGCCTGCCATCTGCTCGATCTCCCGGGTGAGATCAGCCTTTACCTCCGACAGGTGCATCATTCCGGTTGCAATACCCCTGACGCGGGGGCTTCCCCCCGCGACAAGAGCCTCGAGCGCTCTTTTTCCCTTCAGGGCACGGAATTTCCGCGAGAATTCAGGGGACCTGGCGGCATGCCACTCCAGTGCCCGTCCGGTGACAAGGTTAATCACCTCGTCCAGCTGGTCCCGCATGTGGACCATCTGGATCAGTTCCTGTTCCGGCCTTGCCGCAACGAGGGCGAGGGCCTTTTCTGCGCGGTAAATGCAGACCTCGCGGAGCACCCGGATGTACTCCCCGCGCGAAGAGACAAACCCGGAGTCCCTCGCGGCCTCCCATGCGGGGGGACAGAATGATTCCATTTCAGTCCGAATCCCGTCCAGGCGAAAGGAAAGGTATTCCGGGTCATGGGATCCTGCCGGCGTGCACTTTCCGCCGGTGACATCGCCAAACCAGTACGATGGCATTGAAAGAGATCTGGGCTTACCAGGAGTCATATACCCACCTGTTCCTTCCCCGGATCATCACGGGGAAACCGCCTGACGATCGGATCAGAATGCACCGATACCAAAAGAGAAGAACAGGACGGGGAGCATGATCGACCCCATGCAGAAGACCTGGGGGATTCCAAGCAGCCGGGGAACGCACCCGACCGCCGTTGCAAGAGCGAGGACAAGGAGTCCGAACGGCCCTGTTGTGAGGAATGCAACGAGAATCACGAACCCGATGACGACTGCGGCCATCCGGGTCCTGTCGATTCCCTCCATGCGTTGCGCCATGCCCGCGAGGGCAACAGTGAGAATATAAGCAGCAAGTGCCGCAATCGTGGCAGAGAGGACAAGACAGGAGAGTGAAGGAACCTCGAGGGCGGAAAGAGCAGACACGACCCCGTTTCTCGTCCTCTCGATCGAGAAGAAAGCGGCAAGCCCCACCAGCGCGTTCGTGGTGTTTGCCGCGCTCGTGGCAAGGATATATTCCCGCCGGTCCCGTGAATAGTCAACGGCGGAAGCGAGGACACCGTTTGCAGTCGCGTTCGAGAGGCCCGGCAGCCATCCGACGAAGACGCCCGCGATGGTTCCGAGGATCGATCCGCGCACGATTCCCCTGTTTTCGAGGGCGATGCCGGAAAAATTCTGCGGCGGAACTGCCCCCCTGCCCGAGAAAAGGAGGACGGAGACCCCGAAGAGACCAGAGAGGAGCGGCATGAGAACAGCACTCCCGCCGAATGGTGAGGGGGACAGGAAAGCATAGCGGAACGAAAAAATACCGAGAAGACCGGAAACAAGGAAGACTGCGATAGACACGCGGGCAGCAGAGGAATGCAGCGCGAGGATGGTGATCACCGCGAGGATAACGATTCCGCTCACCCAGTCAATTGCAGGCTGGATGGACGGCATGAGGACGATGAGGATCAGGCAGAGCGGAATGGAAAGGACCACCCCTGCAGCACTGCCCAGGGCGGCAACCCGGACTGCTTCCTCCCCCCTGCCTTCCAGGCACAGGGAATGGGCGGGCAGGACTGCAACTGCCGTGTCTGCATCGGGAATGCCGAGGAACGTACTGGGCACAGCGTCCAGGAAACAATGTGTTATGAGCGCCGAAACCAGTACTGCAGCAAGGAAAACGGGACCAAACAGTGGCAGGAGGAGGGAAAGGAGCGCGACCATGATTCCTGCCAGTGTGTTGACATGGATCCCCGGAAGGAGTCCTGAGACGGTGCCGAGGACAACCCCTGCTGCCGTCCCGGCGAGCAGCTCCATCATCCCTGCCAAGGGAGGGGGGCAATTATCTTAAAGGAATCGATACCAGATCAAAAGACCAGCAGCCTGCGTGGGAGTTCTGGGATGCGAATTGCGATAACGAGGCTCCGGGAAAAGGCAACCGATGACAGGGCCCGGTGTGCGGCCTTCGGTCATGAGTGTTACGCAGTCTCCCCTCTCGAGGCAGTTGTCGACAGGGAAGCGGTAGAGGTGTTCGCCTGCAGGGTTAACAGAGGGGACTTTGACTGCATATTTTTCACGAGTGCCCTTCCTGCCCGCCTTATTGCCCCAAAACTGGAGCGCTGGCCTCGCGTTATCGCCATCGGACCTCAGACAAAACGTGAACTCGAAAAATTCGGCATATCCTCCGAGGTCCTGGACAGCTTCTACAGCCGGGATTTCGCCCGGTACGTCGGAGACTGGGTAGCAGGCAAACATGTCGGTATCCCCCGCGCGGACGTGCCGAACCCCGGTCTTATTGCCTCGATAGAATCTGCCGGGGGACGTGTTACGGAAATCCTCTGTTACTCCCTGAAACCAACCGGGATTCCTCTCCCCCTCGATGATGCTGACGGTCTGCTCTTCACGAGTGCCATGTCCTACCGGAAAGCCGTCTGGAAACCACGGCCCAACCTTGTCCTGATTGCCATCGGTGAGGTTACGGCCGGCGCGATGGAGCAGGGGGGACACCCCCCTCACGTCGTGGGAGACGGATCCCTCGAGGGGACGCTTTCTGCCCTCAACAGGGTTCTTGGGTCTTCCGGGAGGGTTCCATAGTGGGAAATGAAGAGCCCGTGCCTGTGCCGCGTGGCGGCCTGATCGTCATCGACAAACCACGGGGACCTTCAAGTCACCAGGTGACCGCATGGGTCGGCGACATCCTCGGGCAGAACGTCGGGCATGCCGGCACGCTCGACCCCGGTGTTTCGGGTGTCCTTGTCGTGATGGTGGGCCGTGCCGTCAGGCTTGCACCCGTCCTCCTCTCCCACGACAAGGAATACGTGGCTCTGGTGCGATTCCATGGCAACCCCGGCGAGGAGGCAATCAGAAAGGCCTGCAGCGAGTTTTGCGGGCGTATCTACCAGAGGCCCCCCCGGAGGAGTTCCGTTGCAAGGAACCTCCGTATCCGGACCGTTCAGTCCCTCGATCTCCTGGAACTCGACGGGCGGCTTGCCGTGCTGCGCATCTGCTGCGACGCAGGGACGTATATCAGGTCACTCTGCCACCACATGGGCCTCGCTCTCGGATGCGGGGCACACATGCAGGAACTCCGGAGGACCCGCTCCGGCCCGTTCCGGGAGGATTCTGCCCATACCCTCGCCGGGCTTCGCGATGCCGCAGATGCTTTCCGCATGGGATGTGTCCGCCCCCTCCGGGAGATGATCCTCCCGCCCGAATCTGCTCTCGCCGGCCTGCCGGAAGTTGTCATCCGCGACTCTGCCGTGGATGCACTCTGCCATGGTGCCGCACTCGCGGGAGTCGGTATTCTCTCGTCCGGGGTCTTCAGGAAGGGTGAACGCGTGGCAGTCATGACACAGAAAGGGGAACTCGTCTGCACGGGGCAGGCACTTGTCTCATCGACACAGTTTTCGCCCGGAAAACCCGGACTCGTTATCGCACCGGAAAGCGTCTTTCTTCCGCGGGGGACGTACCCCCCGGGATGGAAAAAGAAGGAGAGGCGGGTTTGATTCCCCGGAATAGACCAGACCATGGCACGAGGCCCGCCGGAATGGTTGTCCTGTGCCCCTCCGGAGGGATAGCCCGGGAATCAGATAGCATTAAAAAAAATCCCGCCCCATAGTATGGATGCACTCCTTTTGCTGAGGTAGTCTAGCGGTACGGCGCAGGCCTGGAGAGCCTGTGGGGCCTCGGCCCCTCGGGAGTTCAATTCTCCCCCTCAGCGTCCCCTCTTTCAGAGGTCAGCCCCGTGTGCATGCCCTCCTCCCGGAGCCTCTCGAGCGCAAACGCGTAGTATTCACCGGAGACCTCGAAACCGAGAAAGTGCCTGCCCATTTCCCTGGCAACCACGGCGACGGTCCCGGATCCGATGAAGGGATCGAGAACAAGGTCTCCCGGGTTGCTCGAATACGCAATTATCCTGCTGACGAGTTCCCGCGGGAGTTTCGTTGCAGTCTTCTTTTTGCCCTTCCAGTACTCCCTCCGGATGAACCAGACATCCTCCGGGTAATGGTCCTGCTTGTTGAAAGTGTAACGCAGGGGGTCCTTGACGGCAAAGAGGATATGGTAATGGCTCGTGACGTACCGGCGGCGGGTGAACACCCCGAACTGGAACTTCCATATCAGGTGATTGATCGTGTGAAACCCTGCCCGATCGAGGCCGCAGAGCACCTCCTTGAGCCTGTTCCATCCCGAAAAGACATAGAGGCTCCCCGTCGGGGAGAGGACGCGAAAAGCCTCTTCCATCCAGCGGTTGGTAAAGTCACCGTATTCATCGGGGGCGACCTCGCAATAACCGTCCAGGACACGGGAACCGGTCCTGTTATAGTTCGTCCTTTTGGCCCTGAAATCGATCGCAAACGGGGGATCTGTCACGATGAGATCGACGGATCCTGCCGGGATTTCAGGCAGGAGAGCAAGTGCGTCCCCCTGGTAGATTGTATCAGGAAAAAAAGGGCCTGTGTCCCGGACCTTCACGCTCCTTGTCTCTCCGTCCTGCATTTTTCTCCTGCTGCCCTGCCAAGTTCGAAAGCCTTCCGGTTGATCTCCACCGTCTTTTGCGGAACCAGCCTTTCGATTGCGCCAAGAAGGGATGCCGGTTTCAGGGGTAAAAACCAGGACGCGGCACCTATCATGACTACGTTCTGGGAGAGGAGACTCCCTGCTTCTGCCGCAATCCCGTCTGCATCGACCAGGCAGAGGGGCCAGGCAGAGAGTCTCTCCCTGAGTGATTTCTCATCGGGAACGGGAACTCCCTGCATGTAGACCGACGTCGGGATGACGAAATGACTGTTTGAGACAATCATCCCCCCCGGGGCAAGGAAGTGTGCATACCGGAGTGCCTCGAGCATGTCAAACGCGATGATGACACGGGCCGAACCCGGCGGAATCAGGGGACCGAACTTTCCATCAATGCGGATATGCCCCTCGACGGATCCTCCCCTCTGTGCCATCCCGTGTGTCTCTGCTCCTTTCACACTCCTTCCTTCGGCAAGGCATGCCTCCCCGAGAATATTGGAGGCAAGGATGATCCCCTGCCCACCGATTCCGACCATGAGGACATCAAAACTCGTGCTCATCTCTTTCCCTCCGTCCTGGTCTCCTTCCTGATTGCCCCTGCCGGGCAGATCTGGGCGCAGACCCCGCAACCGCTGCAGAGATCAGTGATGAATGCCTTGTCATCCCTCTTCTCGATGGCCGGGCAGCCAAACCCTATGCAGACGCCGCAGGCGGTGCAGGTTGCCGGATCGACCTCGAAGCGCCCCCTCCTGAGGTTGGCTCTCCGTGCCATTATCACGCAGGGCTGCCGGGCAATCACCACCTTGACACCGGGCTGGTCCTTTGCAGCCCGGAGGGTGGCCATGAGAGAGACGAGATCGTACGGGTCCACGGTCTCGACCCACGATACACCGCAAGCCCTGCAAAGTGCCTCGAGCGACACCTGGGGTGACGGCCCTCCGCAGGCCGTGACCCCGGAACAGGGATTGGGCTGATGACCTGTCATGGCCGTGATGCGGTTGTCCAGAATGATCAGGATCATCCGGGCACCGTTATACACAGCATTGAGGAGCCCGGGTATCCCGGAATGGAGAAACGTCGAGTCCCCGATTGTCGCAACAATGTCCCTTGAATCTCCCGCATGGGCAATGCCGCTTGCAACGGTCACCGCCGCGCCCATGCATATGGTCGTATCAACGGCACCGAGCTGGAGGCCGAGAGTATAGCACCCGATATCGCTTGGATATACGCCGTCCCGAAACACCCTGCGCATTGCATAGAAAACCGGCCGGTGCATGCACCCGGCGCAGAGTATCGGCGGTCTCGGCGGGAGATCCGTAACGGGACTCGTGGCAGGATAATCCTCCCCCGGATTGATCCCAAAGGACTTCAGGATCGCTGCGACCGAGGCAGTGGAGAGCTCCCCCTCGTAAGGCACGACCCCGTTCTTCTTGCCGGATACCGGGATTGTCCCGGCAACCTGCCGGACCGCTTCCTCGACGACCGGGTGGAGTTCTTCGACCACAAGCACTTTTTCATGGCGTGATACCTGGGCTGCCAGCCATTCTTCGTCAATCGGATATGCGCCGATCTTGATAAACGAGACATCGTCAGGGAGGATCTCCTGGACGTAGGCGGCTGCAATACCGCTTGCAACCACTGCCCGGCGACCCCTGATCACGGCGGTGTTGTATCCCTTTTCAACCAGTGCCTTCTTGAGAGCGGGCTGTTTCTCATTCAGCTTTTTATGGAGGATGCGGGTGTGGGCCGGGATGACGACATACTGCCGGGGATCCTTGTGGAACTCTCCCTTCCGCGTATTCCTGACGGGCTCTCCGATCAGGGTATCGCCCTTTGAATGGCAGACACGGGTCGTGGGGCGGAATATGACAGGCAGCGAGAACTGCTCCGAGAGTGCAAACGCGTCCCTGACCATGTCATGCGCCTCCTGGATGCCCGAGGGATCGAGGCAGGGGAGGCGGGAAAAAAGAGCGTAACAACGGCTGTCCTGCTCGTTCTGCGAACTGTGTGCAAAGGGATCGTCAGCGCTCATGACCACGAGTCCTCCCGTTACACCCGTATAGGCACTCGTCATGAGGGGATCGGCTGCAACGTTGAGACCGACGTGTTTCATGGTGCATAATGCCCGCAGACCGCACCATGCAGCGGAAAGGGCATTTTCAAACGCAACCTTCTCGTTGACAGACCACTCGATGTAATAGCCGCGGTCGGGAACGGCCCTGAGGATATCGACAACCTCCGAGGACGGTGTACCCGGGTATCCCGTCACAAAATCGACGGGTGCCTCCAGGCACCCGTGGGCAATTGCCTCGTTGCCAAGCAGGTACTGGGTTTTCATGGGTATTCACCAGGGATTCGCACACGTACATTCTGACAGACCCACATTTAATATAGTGGCTTTCGTGGTCCCCCGGCAGACAGGAATTCAAAACCTATAAAAGCCAGCGAGGATTAAGTAGTACGGCAACCCCGGGGGCCCGTAGCATAGCCAGGTGGTGCGCCCGGCTGATAACCGGGAGGTCATGTGTTCGAATCACATCGGGCCCATTTCCCATCTTCTTATTATCCATCCCGTGTTACATGCATTGTATGAAAAGAGACCTGCTCATCGTCCTTGTGCTCGGACTCTTCGCCTGCGTCGCACTCTATTTCCTTGTCGATATCTATGCCAGCCTGATTGCAGCAGTCCTCGTGATTGCACTGGCAATGTCCCTCTTCATCATGCAGGACAGCGTGATGAAGCCGAACATCTTTGTGTTCATCGAGGAGAATGCAAAGGGAATCAGGGTGCGTAACAGGGGCAACGCAAAGGCACTATCCGTAAGGGTATCGCTAGAACCCCAGGATCTCCACTTCGATCTGCCGGTTCTCGGGGAAGATGAGGCCTCAACGTTTCCCGTTCCTCCCGTGACTGACAAGGTCAAAGTGAATGTCAGTTACCGGAACGAGGAGGGGGAAGCCTTCTCAAAGACCTTTTTCCTCAGGCCGGGGGATATCGAGGACGAAGACCTTCTCAAACCCCTCTTTCCCCTCTTTGGATGGAAATAACCCTGAACTATCCTATTTTCCCTGCGTGATGAACGCGATCGTTTTTTCAAGGGCATCGAGGAGTTCTTTCTGGCCCTGCAGGTAATCCCTCATTGCCCGGTACAGCATGACCATGATGTCATACCCGTAGAGTTTCAGTGCATCCTGCGCGGAAAGAGGGTTCCGGTAGGAATCAACAACAACACCATCGGTGCTGTACATCAGCTCGTAGAAACGGCCGTCTTCTCCGAGGACGCAGAACTGGTCATCCACCTTCTTTCCCGGATCATCGGGCCTGTGCGGCACCGGGTCGGTCCTCCCGAGGACTATCATCTTCTCCTTGTAAAAAGACGTGTCATACAATTCTCCCTTTGTGTCCTGCTTTCCCCTCTTGAGCATGTTGAGCCCGATCTTGCCGATGAGGGGGGCAGTCAGTTCACCCATCCGTTCCATCAGGGCACTGTCACGGGACCTGACTTCTTCGCTTAATTCCTCGATCTTCCCGTTATATTCCTCGATCTTCCCGAGCAATTTCGTGTATCCCTTTTCAATTTCGTCTTTTCCCGACATGTCTCCCCCTTCCCCGCACGCTGCAGGGGTTCTTCCGGGGTGTTCACAGAAGGGATCGGCATCACCGGCAATAATGCTTCCTTTTGGCCCCTCCGGAGGATAATAAACCACATTTCGCGATATGGTAACACGGGGCTTCCGGGCATGGTTTCCGCAATCAAACCGGTTCACCGGTGAAATAGTAAGTGCGATCCTCCAGGATTCGGACGGAAAGGACAGAACCGGGTTCATGGCTTCCCTGCAGAACAACAGCGCGGTACTCCCGTGTCCGCCCGAGCGAGGTTCCGGGCCGGACGTGCTCCGTGATCATGACAGGGAGGACCCGGCCTTTCCACTTGGCATTCTTTTGCCGCGCAATCTCCTCGGCACAAACGCGGAGTGTCCGTGACCTCTCCTTCTTGATGCGATCAGGCATGTCCTTCTCGTGCCAGGCACGCGTGCCGGGACGCGGGGAATACCGCGTGACAATGACGCGGTCGGGCCTGATTCGTTGCAGGAGTGCCAGAGTCTCGGAAAAATCGTCCCCTGTTTCGCCCGGATACCCGCAGATGATATCGGTTGTCAGCGAGAGGGCAGGGACTTCCCTTTCGAACCGCTCCACGATGGAAACGACCTGTTCCTGTGTGTATCCCCTTCGCATCCTCGAAAGGACTTTTTCTGCCCCTGACTGGATGGGGAGGTGGAGCGCTGCAAATATCTTCGGGAGCCGGAAGGCTTCTGCGACCTCATCCATGACGGGAAAAAGTGTTGCAGGGTTCATCATCCCCGCACGTATCATGAACCGGCCGCATAGGGCGTCGAGGGAACGGAGGAGATCAGCCGGAGACTGTCCCGTATCCCTCCCCCATGCACTCAGGTCCTGCCCGGTGAGTCTCAGCTCCACTGCACCGGCGGCAACGAGGCGGGCTGCCTCCTGCGTGACATCTTCAAGGCTCCTGCTGACCAGCTTTCCGCGTGCCAGGTGCGTGACGCAATAGGAGCATGACCCAAGGCAGCCCCTGCATGCCTGGACGACCCCTACGGATCCCTGCGGAACAGTCTTCAGCTCGGCGTAAGCTGCATGGATGTCGTCGGGGTGGATGATCACAGGGTCACACACGTTCCTGATTGCATCCGCCTGGACAAGCGGCATGCAGCCCGTGACATAGAGGGGGCGTCCGGCGTGCTGGCGGAGTTCGTGAAGAATTTTCCGTTCTGTCTTCCCGACGACAATACAGGTATTGATTACAATGGCATCAGCGAGTAAGGGGTCGGAGACGAGGATACATCCCCTAGCCTTGAGGATCTCGGCGAGTTTCCAGCTGTCACCCTCGTTGTAGGTGCACCCATATGTGCGCATGTAGACCCTGGTTCCCGGAAGCGGAAAATGCAGCCCGGATCCCGGACGCATGGTCCCCCCGTCGTCTCCTTGATTGTCGCGTTCCATACCTGGTAAGTACCCTTCTTCCCGACTTCCTGAAGGTTTTTTGCTGCGGGTGTCAACCATTGCTGCTTTCGTTTCCCTGCAGGGCAGGCGCGTATGTCAAACCCGCATCTTTTTGGAAATCTCTTCTCCGTGGAGGAAAATGCTTAACCCGAAGAATTCATTATGTCTGTACAATGATCCGGATCGGGCTTCTGGGCTGCGGGAATATTGGTCATATCATCGCGAAAAACCGGGAAAATTGTCAGATTCTGGCCCTGTATGACCAGGTGTTTCCAAGGGCGCAGGAGCTCGCTGACATTTCAGGGGGAACGGCGTACAGCGATTTTGATTCGTTCATCAGCGCTGACTTCGATTATGTAGTCGAGGCCGCATCGGTACGGGCTGCACGGCAGTACGGGCAGCGCGTCCTTGCAGAGGGAAAACATCTCATCCTCCTCTCGGTAGGGGCACTTGCAGACCCCGTTTTCCTCTCCGGCCTCATTGCAACAGCCCGGCAGAGCGGACGCAGGATCTTTATCCCGAGCGGCGCCGTGACGGGTCTTGACAACCTCAAGGTGGGCCAGATCTCCCCTGTCCGGCGTCTCCTCCTGCGGACGACAAAGAGTCCCGAATCCCTTGGAATTCAGGCCACGGACCGGCAGCTGGTTTTCCGGGGGAAGGCCCACGAATGCATCAAGGAGTTCCCCCGCAACGTGAACGTCTCCGTTGCACTCAGCCTTGCCGCGGGACGGGACGCGGATGTCGAACTCTACGCTGACCCCTCCGTGACGCGGAATATCCACGAGATCGAGGCAGAAGGAGACTTCGGAGAGATCTACATCAGGGTGAGCAACGTCCCGAGCCCGGACAACCCTGCGACCAGTTACCTTGCCGCGCTCTCGATCCTCACCCTGCTGCGGAACCTCGACAGCCCCCTGGTGGTCGGAACATGACGATCGAAGAGAGGATACGCGCTTTAAAAGAAGAGAAAAATGCTCTCGTTCTTGCCCATAACTACCAGAGACCCGGGATCCAGGACCTTGCAGATTTCGTGGGTGACAGCCTCGAACTCGCGCGGATGGCCGAGGGGACAAAAAAGCCCGTTATCGTTTTTTGCGGGGTCCTCTTCATGGCCGAGACAGCAAAGATCCTTAACCCCGAACGGAAAGTTCTCATCCCCGTCAGGGATGCAAAGTGCCCGCTTGCCGACCAGCTGACCCCTGCGATGCTTGCGCGGGCAAGGGCCGAGCACCCCGGTGCAGCAGTCGTCCTCTACATCAACAGTACGGCGGAATGCAAGGCACTTGCTGACATCGTCTGCACCTCTGCAAATGCTGTCGATGTCGTCAGGTCCCTTGATGCAACCGAGGTCATCGTTGCCCCCGATGCAAACCTTGCTGCCTATGTCCAGTCCCGGGTGCTGGAAAAGAGGGTCATTGCAATCCCCCCGGCAGGCCACTGCTACGTTCACCAGTGCTTCTCGACACAGGACGTCGTTTCTGCACGGGATCGGGGGGATACGGTTATCTGCCACCCCGAATGCCGCCCGGAGATCCAGGAAATGGCGGACCTCGTCGCTTCGACGGGAGGAATGGTACGGGCGCTCCGGGGGCAGCAACCCGGCAGGAGGTGGACAATCCTGACGGAAAGGGAGATGGCTTACAGGTTAAGGACGCTCTACCCTGACCAGGAGGTGCACGTAAGAGACGATGCTGTCTGCAGGGACATGAAGAAGATTACAACAAGGGACCTTCTCCTGTCGCTCGAGCGGGAGCAGTACGAAGTCATCCTTCCCCAAGAGACCATGGAGAAGGCCCGGCGTGCAATACGGAGGATGCTGGAGGCAGGGCAGTGAGGGGGCCGTTCCATCTCCCAAGGGAAATGCTCCTCTCATTCCTCGCAGAAGACGCCCCCGCAGGAGATATCACGTCAGGATCTGTCCTCTCAGGAGAGCGGTGCAGGGGTCGGATCGTAGCGAGGGAAGGCGGCGTCATTGCCGGGCTGGAGGAGGCGGAGGCCCTTTTTTTGTTCTGTGACGTTATCTTTCGACCCCTCGTTCGTGACGGGGATCGGGTCGGGCCGGACAGCGTGCTTGCAGAAGTGGAAGGACTGGCCGAAGCCGTTCTTCTGGTCGAGAGAACGGCACTCAACATCATGGGACGGATGAGCGGCATTGCAACGATGACACGGAGTCTCCAGGACGTGCTCGACCAGAAGCTTCCCGGGGCACGCATCGCATCGACCCGCAAGACATGTCCCGGCCTTCGTGTGCTCGACAAGAAGGCCGTCATTCTCGGGGGTGGTGACCCTCACCGCCTGACACTATCGGACGGTATCCTGATCAAGGACAACCACCTGGCCATCGTCCCCCTCGAGACGGCAATTGAACGGGCAAGGGCCCATTCCTGCTACCGGAAGATAGAAGTCGAGGTCGAGAGCCCGGAGGTGGCACTTCGTGCGGCACGGGCGGGTGCCGATATACTCCTCCTCGACAACATGGAGCCCCCGGTTGTCAGGGAGACTCTCCGGGTGCTCATGGATTCCCAACTCCCGCGGCTTCCCCTCATCGAAGTTTCCGGGAGAATAAATGAAGATAATATCGCCGATTATGCAATCCGGGGAGTCTCCGTCATCAGCATCGGGGCACTCACCCACAGCCCGAAGAGCCTCGATATCGGGCTGGATCTGGACGCTATAGTGTAAATCACAACCCGGTAGTGACGGGAACCGGATCAATTCTCTCCTGGAAAGTGCTTTTTCACCCTGTACACCCGGATATCCGCCGGGCAGTGATTGAGGGGGCATTTTCCCTTCCACAACACTTATAATGACCAGTCGCAAATGCCTGCCCTTGGGGACAATCTGGATGCCCGATACGCAAGTGCCGGACCGCGTGAAAATTGAGGCCGAGGAGGCTATGCGAAGGAAACGGGTCAGGGGGCTCGTTGGTCTTCTCAAAAGCCCTTACCTGGACGATCGGTGGAAAGCCGCCGAGAAACTTGGGGTCATCGGGGATGGTTCTGCCGTTCCCGCACTGATTGAAGCTCTTTCCGATCCTTTCGTAGAGGTCTCGTGGATAGCTGCCAAGTCCCTGGGGGAGATCGGTGACGGGAGGGCATTTGAACCACTCATCCAGGCATTGCGTTCCCCGGAGAAATGGCTGCGCATAGGTGCCGCGATAGGGCTCGGTCGCCTTGGAGACAGGCGTGCTGTTCCTGCCCTGATCGAGGCTCTCAAAGATGAAAAGGCACTGGTCCGGAAGCATGCCGCCTGGGCCCTCGGTGTGCTCGGCGATCCCTCGGCTGCTGAGCCACTCAGGGCACTGGTAAACGACCCTGACCGGAGAGTGAGGGAGGAAGTATTGCTTGCTTTAAAAAAGCTCTCGCCTCCCGGCGAGGGTAATTCTCCCTGATCGGTATCACGTCACATTTTCTTCGACAGGGAATCATTTTCCTGTCGTTAATCCATTTTCCTGATCATGGTTGAGATCACGGTCATGGTGCTTGCTTTCGCGCTGGTTACTGCAATTCTGGCGCTTCTCATTCTGCTCCTTGCATATTTTCGCGCGCGGGAAAGGATTGACGAGAGGGCTCACACCCTCTTTGAGGAATGGCGATCCGTCTCTCTCGAGCGGGAGGCCAGGGAACGCGCTGAACTGCTCTGCCGCGAGTGGGTTGCCGCGCAGGAAACCCGGATAAGGCGGGACGCAGTCGAGAGGAGCGAAGCCGTGGTCAGGGGCAGGGTCACCGAGCACCTTATCCCCTTCTTTCCCAGCTTTCCCTATAATCCCAGGGATGCCCGGTTCCTCGGCTCGCCCGTTGACTTCGTGGTCTTTTCGGGTCTTTCTGCCGGCAGCCTCGACGAGATCGTCTTTGTCGAAGTCAAGAGTGGCAGGTCGGCATCGCTCTCGTCCCGGGAGCGTATGGTCCGCGCCTGCGTGGAGGAGGGGAAGGTAAGATACCATATCATGAAAACGGGAGGTGCCTGATATCCCGAAAAAAAATCAGGTGCCGGGGGATTTGCCATCCGGTCCCAAAAGACCCGGGGGTTTGTCCATATCGATCACGTCATCGACATAGGTTGTCAGCTGGGTCAGGAGGAGGGGATCAATCCCCTTCTCCACTGCAAGGAAAATCCCCGGAACATCGAGGAGTCGCAGCTTGCTCGTGACGAAATGGATGAACTTTGAGATGTGAATTGACGGCAGATAAATGAGCATGGTGCTGATTGAATCGAACAGGAGACATGTTTTCTCTCCGGATGCCGGGTTGAGAACCTCTGTAATGGCGATACCGAGATCCGTCAGGTTCGATGGGCTGTTGACAAACTTGGTATCGTTCTCTCCTTCCGGGATACGCCCGATGGCATACTTTGTGATGGCATCGATGAATGTGACTTTTCCCATGCCGATCCCCTCGGCCGCATAATGCTTCTTCAGAATTGCCGAGGGCTGGTTGGTTGTGATGACGACCACCCTGTACCCCCTGCCGATGAGGGTCTTTATAACGCGAATGTTGTTCTGCCTGAGCCTTTCGGCTGATGAAAGTACCAGGAAGAGCTTTTCCTGGCCGAGACGCCCAATATCAAATTGCGTCTCCATCTTCCCTCACCGTGTCAGGAACTCGCGGAACGCTTCGGGGATTTCGTCGCGTTCCTCGACGATTTCCCGGTTAAGCTCCCGGAAATTCCCGATGATCTGTTCCAGGTGTGTGATCTGGACCGAAAGCATCATCTTCAGCTCCTCGATGTCAGGTCCCTGGTCAAGCTGGACGCGCATCGATGTCAGGTTGTCCCGGAGCATTTCGAGGGGGTTCTTCATCCTGAGGGCCGCTTCGGAGATGTATCCGACGAGTGCATAGTGCTTCTTCTCAATTTCCTCCTTCTGTTCCTGCAGCATTCTCCTTGCGCGGTCCCTTTCGTCCGATATGGTTGCAACGATCCATGTAATGACGAGGAACATGGCAGCGCGGAGGATGGTTGCCCATGTCAGGTCTCCCACGAAAAGACTCGTCGCGAGCGTTGCACAGACAAGTCCTCCTGCGATGAAGAGGGCTTTATGGTGATACCAGAGTGCTGACAGGACAAGGAGGATGTAAAAAATGTGCGTGTATCCGACAGCCGTCCTCAAGGTGAGGTGGACAACGACCTCAAGCCCGATACAAACGAGACCAAGGACTGCGAGGATCCAAATCCTGTGCCCGCCTTCCCCGGTGAATTTTCTCTGCTCCTGCTCCATACTTTCCCCCTTCATTATCCTAAAAAATCTCCCAGTCTCTTTATCTCCCCGCGGCAATATTAAAATTGGTCAGAAGGAACGGGTCGTATCAGCTTTTTTTCATTTTTGTTCATGTCTCCTGGAGAAATACAATTGGTATTCTCAGGAATGGGGAGCCACAGCCGTGATATCCCCTGCAGAGTGTACGAGCACCTCCCTCTCCCCCCGGTACGTCTGGACAGTTCCATAAACCCGTATTTCATCACCGACCCTGGGCCACCCGCTCCTGACCGCCGAGGAAGGGACAAAGACCCGGACTCCTTCCACCCGGAGAATCTGGTGACCCCCGGTTGCAGTCATCCTGGCTTCTTCCACGCTGCCCTCGAGAAGGACAAGGTCTCCTTCGCGTGAATCCGGGCCCATCTGTCGTGCAAACGCTCCTTTCCCGGCAGATTCAAGGGCGAATGTGGCGATGGCGACTGCTGCAATAACAACCAGAATGAGCACGAGTGCAATCTTTTCCTGCCGGACGAGTATCACGGTCCTGTATTTTGGACGTCGGGTAACTTATACCATCCATCATTGTTTATTTATGTTAACAGTGTTAACACTTGTCAGTGATTGAACATGGGCCACCTGCCACCCTCGTCTCTCATCGTTCTCCACATCCTCGATGATAACGGGGCGATGACGCATAAGGAGATTGTGAAGAAAAGCGGTCTTGCTCCGCGAACTGTCCGGTATGCCCTCAAGAAATTAAAAGAACAGAATCTCATCGCAGAAAAGTTCAATTTCGAGGACGCACGTCAGGTCATCTATCTTTCCCGACCACGCGCGGTGACTGCATGAAGAGTCATGACTGTGACATCATGTTCTGCGACACGATGGCCAGGCGCATTCTCCCATGCCTGCGTGCAGAGATGGTCTGTCGCCTTGTGCAGCAGCGGGGGATCAGCCAGAGCAATGCAGCGCGGCGCCTCGGTGTGAGCAGGGCTGCAGTCTCCCAGTATATGAAGAAGAAGAGGGGGGGTACCTTTTTTAAACTGTCACCCGACATGGATATCCTTCTCGACCGGTGGGCGGAGGCTGTTGCAGGCAACGGTGGCACAATCACTCTCTGCGATCTCTGCCGGTGCATCAGGGAACGGTCTCCTGATTTTCACTGATCACTCGCATCCTGTTTAACGGCCTCTCTTCCTGTACAGGAAGAGTATGATGATGGCTGCCACCACGAGCACTGCAGCAACGAGTTTTATTACATCGGGGCCCTGAGCTGCCATCCCCTCCTGTCCGGCCCGGTTCCAGTCTGACTCAAATACAGACGAAAAATACGCCCCGACACCGGGATGTTCCACTATCAGGGCAGCTTCCCTGTTGTTCACCGGGGAGTTGGTATTCCAGTTGATGGAACTGACGAGGACTTTCCTGCCATCGATAATGGCACCTTTGTTATGGATCTTCTCGACCTTCCCGGGACCGATATCCGCACACCGCGCCTCGAGTGGCAGGCCCTCTGCAGTGGCAATTCTGTTGATGGTTGCGACCATTTCGTCGTTGTCCGATTCGCCCTCGACGTTGTAATAATAGGAATCGAGGAGGACCCTGACGCGGACTCCCCGGCGGGCAGCATCGACCGCATCGGTAAGGAACGGGTTGAGCATCGACCCGGACTCATTCGTGATGTATGCCATCTCGATGTCCACGGACCTTTCTGCACCCTGGACAAGCCGACGGACCAGGCTGCTCGTATCCGGGGCTATCACGGGCGTGACGGTTGCTCCTGAAAACCTGCAGGGCTCAAAAGACGGCATATATGCATCCTGAGAGGGCATTTCCTCCGGCCCTTCACCTGTTTTTGCCCTGATCGAGAACCTTCCGCCGGCATCGTGGGAAAAGACCGAGAGGAAATACTCTGCAAGGCCCGGATGGGTGACAACCACGCCAAAGCCCCTGTTACCCCGCTTTTCCCTTTCAGGAAAACCGCTCTCCTTGAAATTTTCGCTCGTGACGAGGACGCTGGACCGGTCAATAACCATGTACTTGGCATGCATGTACCGGTAGGGCGCATGGACGTCCGGCGTCCCGGACATGGTGTAGACCGGGATGCCTGCGTCTTCGAGCCGGGAGATCACCCATCTCTCCTCTTTGGGGATTCCTCCCACCGGCCCGCCTTCCAGCAGGACCGTAACGTTGACCCCGCGACCCGCGGCTTCCACGAGTGCGCCTGCGAGTACGGGGCTGGTGAACTCGTATACCGCGACGAGGATTTCTGTCCGGGCACCCCTTGCAAGGGAGAGGAAAACCTCCCGGGAGCAGTCCGGTGAGACGAAGGCAAGGCCATCTGCATCCTGAAACGTCGCCTCGGGGAACTGAGACTGCCCGAGCATCAGGATACGCGGGTCCCATGTCCCGTTTTGGCAGTAGTGGACCTGTCCCTGTCGCGTGCTGACCATTCCCGGCCATTCAACACTCTGGAGGGGCACCCTGTCCCGGTAGAGGGTAATCTCGTCGCGGGTGTTCGCAAGCTGGAACCTGCCTGTCCTGATCATGTCCGGCACTTCTGCCGTCGTCCCGTCCCACTCGTAATCCGGGTACTCGCCGTGGCTCATCCTGTAGGCCCCGGCATTCCGTGCGACAACGCAGCGGCCGGCAAGGACGGCACCCGCAGGGAACCGGACACTCCCCTCGCCATCGCTGACCATTACCCCATCGAGGGGGCCGCTTCCCCCGAGGCAGAAATACTCGTCCCGGTCCTCCGGGAGGTACGGGTCAGGGCAGAACTCGACGAGAGCGATGCCGGTTGCATGTGACACGAGGGCCAGTGCCAGGAAAAGGCGGCACCAGTGCATGATCTATGGATGGAGTGGCAGGAAACCATTAATCTGCTGAAATATCTCACATTAATCCACGAAACCCGGCGTGATCTCCCCTCCCCTCGTCCTCAAGATCGGTGGAAGCCTCTTTTCCCGCGCCGAGGGAATATGCTCCCTCCTCGCCAGGAAAGAGAGGCCTGTCCTTGTCGTGCCCGGCGGCGGACCCTTTGCACAGGCCGTGCGCGAGACGGGCGCAGTGGGAACGGAAGCACACTGGATGGCCGTTTCTGCAATGGAACAGTACGGGTGGTACCTTTCCCGGTCCGGCATCCCTGTCACCGAAGAACTCGCCATGCCGGAAACCCCCCGCATACTCCTCCCCTACTCCATCCTCCGGTCACGGGACCCTCTCCCGCACTCGTGGGACGTGACGTCGGATACGATCGCTGCGTGGTGTGCGCACGTGCTCGGTGTACCCCTGGTCCTCCTCAAGTCAGTGGACGGCATCCGTTCGGAGGGAGTGATGCAGCAAGCCATACGGTCCCCTGTCCGGACGGACGACGTCGATCCCTGTTTTCTGGGTTTTGTGCTTGATCACGGTATACCCGCGATGGTCATCTCCGGCCTCCACCCCGAACGCCTCGCTGCTGTGCTTGATGGCGTGGCGACCACCGGAACGACCATCGGCTTTTAAGTGTTTCAGGAGAGATAATATGAGACACTTTGCGAGGAGGTTTCATGCCAGTCAGAAAATGTACGTCATGCAATTCGCCACTTGCCGAAAGGGGCGCAACAGAGTTCGGTTGCCCGAAATGCGGGTACGAGATCAGGAGATGTTTCCGCTGCCGGGAACAGAGTATCCCCTATGTCTGTCCAAAGTGCGGGTTTACGGGGCCGTGAACCATGGGGACCGTTGCAGTCATTCTCAAGGTCATGCCGGAATCGCCTGACGTTGATCTTGTAAAACTGAAGGATCGGATTAAAAATGAAGTCCCGGCCGTCAGGGACATCCGGGAAGAGCCCATCGGTTTTGGTCTCAAAGCCCTCATTGTTGCAGCGCTCGTGAACGATGCGGCAGGCGAAAGTGATGCAGTTGAGGCCGCGATCCAGAAAATCCCCGGGGTCGAGCGGGCCGAGATCACTGAAGTCACACTGACCTGACGAAGGCAAAGCCCCCTCCTGGCGTTTCCCTTTTTTGGGAGAGAAAAGATCACTGGGTTTTCAATTTTTCAAGGACTGCCGCGGTAATCGTCCGGATCTTCTCAACGGATTCCCTGAACCGGGCAACCTCGTCCTCGGATATCTTTATCGGAACCGGAAAGACCCCCTGCCTGTTCATCCTCGCGGGGACACCGATGCACACGTCACCAATATCGTGGACCTCGCTCCGTATGTAGGCCGAGACCGTCAGGATACGGTTTTCGTTCCCCAGTATCGTTCGCACAAGGGTTGCGATAGCTTCCCCGGGTCCATAGACTGTGGCCCCCTTGTTCCGGATGATCTCCTCGCCGCTTGACCGGACGACTCCCATGATGTCATCGACGGGCAGGCCGATGAACGCCGGCAGGTTCGAAATCTGGATGCCGCCTATCGTGGTTGCAGACCAGAGCGGCACCATCGACTCGCCGTGCTCCCCGATGATGCGGGTATGGACTTCGCTTACGTGGACCCTGAAGTGACGGGCAATCAGGGACTTCAACCGCATGGAGTCAAGGTGCGTGCCAAGCCCAAATACGTGGTGGGGCGCCATGTGGGAATACCGGAGGGCAACCGATGTCATGACATCCACCGGGTTTGTGACCATCAGGATCATTGCGTCCGGGGCATGGATACCGATACCTTCGGCCGTCTTTGAAACGATACGCGCATTTTCGAGCGCAAGGTCGAGGCGGTCCTGACCGGGTTTACGGGCGACTCCCGCGGTGCAGACGACGATATCGGAATTCCGCGCATCGGCAAGATCCGTTGTCCATGAGAGATTTACAGCCTTTCCTGCTGCTGCAAAGGAATCGGAAAGGTCCCTCGTGATCCCGGCGAGGAGGTTCTCGCGTCCCTCCCTGCCATGCAGAAGGATCTCATCCACGTAAGGGATATGTCCAATCGTGTGGGCACAGAAAGTGCCTACATTGCCGGTTGCGCCAACGATGGTCACTTTTGCCATGGTAAGGTACCGCTTTGGTAAAAAGTGGGGACACGTTCTCGGTCGACGGCCCGAAACTGCCCCTTCCCGGCACAGCCCTCCTCCACCCCGCACCCCCATGGGCGCCGAATGTTCACGGTGAGTCTGCTCCCTTCCGGGCCTGGACCGGTCCCCGCGACAGCAGGCCACAGACCCCCTCCGGGGTCCTGGTTCCTGTCCACCGACCTCATGGGACGAGGTTTCAACGTCGGCCTGTACCGTTCGGAGGCAGCCCGGTTCCGCCTTCTTCGAACTTCGCCCCCCGCATACCGACGGTTTCGGGTCACAGGTGACGCCGGGCCACCCGGGCTAGTCCCCGTATGATATAGGGGCCTATGGGATAAATACCTCGCCGGGGACACGGTCCCGCCACTCCTTCATAATCCGCCTGTTTGCTTCCATGTCCGATTTATCGAAGAGATCGAGGACCGCGCAGACGGGCCCCGGGGGAAGAACCTTCCACAGTTCCCGGTAGTCGCCAAAAAACACAGACACATCCTGTTCCCCTTCCGTCTCGGCGACAAGGACAGGCTCCCTCGAGACCTGTCGGGCCTTCATTTCGTCGTATGAAAGTCTGGTCGTAACGCCTGTTACCTTCAGGGCTTCCCGGTTGACATGAATGTTCTGGGCCGACCAGTATGCTGCCGCGTACCACGCATCGTTGAGGATAACCTTCCCCACGCCATGCAGGGCTGCACACAGGCCGAGCGTCCCGTTCCCCGCACAGGCATCGACAAAGACTGCCGGAAGACCCTCCTTCAGCCTTCGCTCCACCGACTCGATCTTCGGGTTCCGGGGGCGCGGAAACTCGATGTGTATCAGGGACTGCTGCGTGTAGATGACGAGAGGCCCTGCAGACGTAGGAAAGATTCCCGCCCTGACATCGCAGCCGGCGAGGAGATCGTACGTCCGGGGACTTTTCTCCAGGGTCGGGTCAACGGCCCCCGGCACGAAATCGCCTGACCTGACAACCCCGCGGATTTCCGGGACCTCGGCGACAAACCTCTCTGCAACACGCACTGTCACGCGGGGGGAAAGGAGAACAAGGGAGTCTTCCGGGAGGAAGGGTGGCGCGGCCGTGAAGACCCCGGGGTGGATCAGGGGTGATCCCACTGCCCTGAGGGGCTCTTTTCCGGAAAAGACTCCCTCCTCCACGAGTATGACGTAGAGGTGTGCATAGACTTCGTCGATGAACCGCTTCCCGCACCTGCAGGGAGGGGTATACTTCCCATCGGACAGCGGGGCGTTCTTGTCAAGGACGCGGTAGGAACACTGGTCACAGGGTGAAAAGAGATCCGGCAGCCTCCCGAGGACGACCCCTGCATCCTCGATACAGTCGCTGCCGCACACCGGGCACTTCATACCCCGAGATAGCACGGCTCACCATACATACCTTGGCAATCCGGGGGACGAGTGGAATCTCACCCGCTGACCGGTATGAAAAAAACTCCATCATTGCGGTTTTTCATGGGCCCGATGCGATTTGAACGCATGACCGCCCGGTTATGAGCCGGGCGCTCTGACCGGACTAAGCTACGGGCCCCTGGAGAAAAAAGCGCCGCCAACAGGACTCGAACCTGTGACATGCTGGTTAACAGCCAGCCACTCTACCAACTGAGTTATGGCGGCACGCCTGGTATGCCTTTATAGGTTGCCCTTGGCGGTGTTAAAGGTAGCGGATGGCTTTTGTCCTCCTTCCGTTTTTTCTTCCCCCGGACCGCACCCCTCCCTTTTCATCTGGAGGAGGAGCGCGATCATATCATCTATCTCCCCGTCAAGATCCCGCAGGAGTTCCTCGCTCAGGGGGGTTGCAACCGCCCCCGCTGGCGACGCCTGGATGTATCCCAACTGCTCCAGTATTCTGAGCGAGTACCGGATCCTGTGAAAAGGCAGGTCAAGGAGCTCGGAGAGCTTCATGATCCCGATTGGCTGGTTCGAAACGACTGCCCTGAGTACCTGCACGTGCCGCTGCATGAGCTCTATCTCTTCCCTCACTCTCCCTATCACGAAGACGCCCCCCGGATCAGGAATCCCGGTCCATCAAGACTGCGCATCGAGCCACTCCTTCGTCAGCCTGTATTTCCTGCGGAAGAAAAGGAAGAGCCCGGCTGCAAGAACGAAAAAGAGTGCTGCGAGGGGGATGTTGAGGGTGCCGGGCGCCTTGAAAAAGACCACGACGCCTAGTGCAGCCATCAGCACCACCCCGTTGAGGATTATGGCCAGTTTGTAGAATTTCCACTTGAACTGCTCCCTTGTCGCCGCGTCCATCACAGGAATGTCAGCTTCGAAATAAAAGTACTTGTGGGATTGCGTCTCACGTTTTTGTATTCATGGATGCGCTCGACCGGGCACTAAAGGAGGGAGGTTTTGGAGCTTACGTGGCGTTCGGGACCTCCGGGGACGCAAACATCCTCTACCTGACCCGTTTTTCCACGACGGATCCGATCCTCTATATCAGGAAACCGGGCGAAAGGGGCCTCATTGTCGTTTCCCAGATGGAATGCGAAAGGGCAGCAAAAGAGGCGACAACGGCTGTTATTTCCCGTGCAGATGCCGGTTTTTTCGATGCTGCAAAGGAAGAGAGTAACCCCTGGCGCGTGCTCGCCCGGGTCATCGGGCGCCAGGTGGAGGGCCCGCTCCTTGTCCCTCCCCATTTGCCCTATGCACTCGGGTCGGAACTTGCACGGGAGCGGGAGGTTGCCATCGATGGCGGGGTCCTTGCACGCATGCGGGAAGTCAAGAAAGCGCAGGAAATAAGGTGCATACGGGACGTCCAGCACGTCTGTGACATCGCAATGGACCGTGCCCTGCGCATGATCCGAAAGGCAAAGGCAAGAAAGGGGCTCCTCTTCCAGGGTGCAATACCTCTCACCTCGTCTTTTATCCGTTCCGCCATTCACCAGGTGTTCGTCCAAAACGGGTGTATCCCGTCCGATACAATTGTGGCCTGCGGCGAAGAGACCGCGATGCCCCACAGGAGGGGTGACGGCCAGCTCCGGGAAGGTGAACCGATCGTCATCGATTTCTTTCCGCGGCACGAGAAGACCGGGTATTTTTCTGACATGACGCGGACCGTGTGCCGGGGCGAGGCCCCTCCCGAAATTGCCGAGATGTTTGGGGCGGTGCGGGATGCCCAGGATCTTGCCGCGAAGCTCATCAAACCGGGTATATCCGGGGCCGGGGTATACCAGGCTATAGTCGATTTCTTCCGCGATGCCGGTTACGAGAGCGGGTCGCGGGGTTTCATCCACAGCCTCGGGCACGGGGTGGGCCTCGAAGTCCACGAGCGGCCGGGGCTTGGGCCGTCGGGAGAGGAACTGATAGAAAACAGCGTGGTGACAAACGAACCCGGCCTCTACTATCCGGGTACAGGAGGAGTCCGGCTCGAGAACACGGGCGTGGTGAAACGCGGGGGATTTTCTTCCTTCACCCGATTCAAAAGGGAACTGGTCCTGTGAGGAATATAGATGAAAGACGAGGAAATTGACCTTTACATCGAGGCCGGGAAAATCGCGGCAAGGATACTCGCGCAGGGTGCCCGTGAGATCAGGGTCGGTGTCCCCCTCCTCTCCCTCGTGGAAAAGGTCGAGGGCATGGTGATCGACGCCGGAGCAGGGCTTGCATTTCCCCTCAACGTTTCGCGGAACGAGGATGCGGCACACGATACCGCTTCACGGGGTGACCAGAGGGTCTTTGAGCCGGGAGACGTTGTCAAGATCGATCTCGGTGTGCACCTCGATGGGTACATCGCCGACTGCGCAACGACAGTAGACCTGGGCGATCACGAAGGGCTTATCGCGGCCTCAAGGGAAGGGCTCGAACGCGCGCTCGAATGCGTCCGTCCCGGAGTGACGACGGGAGCGCTCGGCAAGGCAATCCAGAAAGCGATAGAGTCGCGGGGTTTCCGTCCTGTGGTAAACCTCACGGGTCACGGTCTTGCCCGGTACATGATCCACACACCCCCGAATATCCCGAACGTCGGGTTCCCCGGGGGCGCAATCCTGAAGGAGGGGCTGGTCTTTGCAATCGAGCCCTTTGCAACGACAGGGTCCGGCCAGGTGAGTGAGAAGCCCCGGGCCGAAATTTTCCAGCAGGTAGCCGTAAGGCCCGTCCGGCCCCCTGCAGCAAGGCGGATACTCGATGAAGTGCGGGAAAGAAGAGGCATGCCTTTTTCACGACGATGGCTCTCGGACCCCCGCCCGGACATCCCACTCGCCTCGCTTGCGAGGGATGGAGTTCTCCGGAGGTATCCCGTGCTCGCAGATGTTGCCGGTTCACTGGTATCCCAGGCCGAGCATACCCTGATCGTCACCGGGGACGGGTGCATCGTGACGACCCGGTGAGATACTCTTAAACAATTCCACAGGAAATGAATTAAGTTATAGACATGCCTGTTGACGATGAAATCCTCAAGCTCATGGAAATCGTCCTCACTGCCGAGATTTTCAATACGCGCCCCGATCTGGACGCCAATGACCTCACCCCCGAGTGCAGAATCATCTTTGGGATAAACGGAAGCGTGGATGTCAGGCGCCCCGTTCACGTCAGCGAAGGGATGATCCGGAGGGGCCTTGGCATCACCGACGCGTGCCGGAAACTCCAGGAGACCCCTGTCATCACCTGCGAGGAGTTCGGCCAGCGCATCAGGGTGACAACACTTGAACCTGCAGCCCGGTGGTTCCTCAAAAAAGGAGGACTTCCCATCATACAGAAGAACCCGGCACTTGCGTATTTTTTCCGCGACTTCGAATCGACGAATGTCTCCTACGAGGACGTGCGCGCGAACAACCCCCCGGTCGAGGACACGCGGGCGTTTCTCCAGTCGCGCATCGCAACACTTCTTGCCGGCGACGAGCGCCTGAAGGGTGCCCTCGATCTCGTTATCATCAGTGCGCCCGAGGAAGTCGAACAGGACTTCGGGGACCTCGTATGCACCCCCGCGCAGGAGACCGTCATCCGGAAGATCCAGGTTGCGAGGACACACAGGGATCTGTTGCGGAAGCACCGCATCCACGAGGTTGGAAAACTCCTCTTCGTGGGTCCGCCGGGGACGGGAAAGACTTCGCTTGCCCTCGCACTCTCGCGCAAGCTCCATCTCCCTGTCATAGAAGTGCGCCTATCGATGATCACGTCCCAGTACCTCGGGGAGACCTCGAAGAACATCGATCGCATCTTTGAACTGGCAAAGAGCCTTTCCCCCTGCATCCTCTTCATCGATGAATTCGATTTCGTGGCAAAGAGCCGGGTCACCGACGACCATGGTGCCATGAAGAGGGCTGTCAACTCTCTCCTCAAAAATATCGACCAGGTGAGCCTCATCCGCCACGGTGTGCTCCTCATCGGGGCAACGAACCACCCCCAGCTCCTCGACGGGGCTGCCTGGCGGCGCTTCGACGAGGTCGTGGAATTCGGTCTCCCCGACAGGGACATGCGCCTTGCGATACTCCGGAAGATCGCGGCGGGTATCAGGTGTTCCTGTGACTTCCCGGACCTGGCCGATGCGACCGACGGTTTCTCGGGTGCTGACCTGCGCATCATGGTCAAGGAGGCCATCCTCTCTGCCCTCATGGACCGGCGGGAAGAGATCGGGCCTGCTGACATCGAGCGCGGTATCGCGGCCGTGAAGAACCGAAACGCGATCCGGTCCCAGAACTGGCTGGCCTGAGGATGAAAATCGTCCTGTTGGGGACGGGTGATGCCGTCGGGACACCACGGGTCGGGTGTTCCTGTCCCCAGTGCTCGCATGCCAGGCAAACCGGCAGGGAGAGACTCCGGACCTCCCTGCTGGTCTCGGAGTCCGGCCATAACATCCTTGTCGACACGGGGCCAGACCTGCGCCGCCAGCTCCTTGAAAACGGGTCGCCCCGGATTGACGCGGTCCTCTGGACCCATGGCCATTATGACCATTTCATGGGGTTTGGTGAGTTCTACCGGGTCCAGAAGATGCCGACGGTCTTCGCCCCGCCCCCCGTCATGGATTACTGCGGAAAAATCTTTTCTTTTCTCGATTTTCCACCGGTCAGGGTCGGGGAGTACGAACCGTTCGTCATCCATGGCATCGAGTGGACGTTCCTTCCTGTCTGCCATCCCCCTGCATACACCTGCGGTCTCCTCATATCCGCAGGAGACGTGCGTATCGGGTACACGTCCGACACGAACAGGAACATCCCGGATCGGACACGGGAGGCGCTGACCGGCGTTGACCTGCTCCTCGTCGATGCCCTCCTCCCCGGCAGGCTCCATGTCCCCAAGCACATGAACTACGAGGAAGCCTGCGAACTCGCAGAAGACCTCCATGCTGCCGACTTCCGGTGCGTGCACTTCAGCCACCTCGTGCCCTTGGACCTCCCCCGCCTGGGACGTGACGGCGAGGAGTTTGTCTTCTGAAGCGGTGCCTCTGCCCTCCCGGCAGCCGTGAGCACCCTTTAACCATATCTATATAGGATTCCAGTTCTCATTCATAGGTGGATGAATATAAAGATCCTTGAACTGACGAAAGACAAAGTGAAACTTCTCATCCAGGGAGAGGGTCACACCTTCATGAACGTCCTTACGGAGGAGATCCTGACCGACCCAGACGTTGATGTTGCCAAGTATCTCATCAAGTTCCAGTTCTCCGACCCGGAACTTCTGGTCACCACGAACGGGAAGAAGGACCCCCTCCAGGCAATCACAGAAGCCTGCCAGCGCATCTCGCGAACCTGCGATGACCTCCTCGGAAGCCTCAATGCATCCGCGAAGAAAAAATCAAAAAAGTGAAATCCTGACCTTTTATTGAATGATTCTCCTTTCCTTCCGGAAAAGGAGTGGTTCTTCCCCTCCCGGTGATGTTGCCCTTTACTCAGGACGGGAGCCTCTCGGTGAAGACGATCGAACCTGAGACCCTCGTTATCCTGACCTTGACCTTCTGCCCCGGTTTTCCTCCCGGAATATAGAGGATATACTTACCCATCCTCACGACGCCATCGCCCCTCCTGCTCACGGACTGGACCTCCACGTCAAGTGTCGCCCCCTCTGTCACCTCGTTGACGACCGGCTCCGTCCGCGCTTTCCTCTTCCTCACGGGCCTGTGTCCTCCACACGCATCACAGCGGAGGAGGAGGACGCGGTCGTCCTTGACAAGGCGCGTGTCCGGCTTGCCGCACTCCGAGCATATGACGTAGTCCTCCGTATAGGACTTGATGAGGGAGTTAATAAGGCCGGGTTCGAACTTTCCGTTGAATATGGCCCGTGATCCGTCGATTTTACCCGCAGTCCCGAGTTCCCCGAGGAGGAACTTCATCAGGTGGTCACGGTCCCGCCGGAGGGTGTCGGCAATCTCGGCAAAGTTCTCGAGGACTGTTGTCTTGCCCTCGATGTAGGACCTGGCTTCCGGGACAGAGAAGCGTTCCCTGGCTTCTGTCGGCTCCGTGACGTGTGAATATGCCTTTTTCAGGAGGGTCTCGTAAGGGTCTACCATTGTCTTTCTATTTGTGCGCCCGGGTAAAAATGCCTCCGTCGCAGGATGCCCGCTGGCTTTTTGTGAGTTCAGCATGAAAATTTTCCTGCATGCTATCTGCCCGGGACCTCGAACAGATCAGAAACAGGCTCGGTCGTGAACCGACCGATGTGGAACTCGCCTGCTTTGAAAACCTCTGGAGCGAACACTGCAGTTACCGCTCGACCCGCGCACTCCTCAAGACCCTCCCGACAACGGGTCCCGGTGTCCTCCTCGGTCCCGGGGACGATGCAGCGATTGTCCGCTTCAATGACCGGACTGCACTTGCAGTGGGCATGGAGAGCCACAACCATCCCAGTTACGTGGACCCGCACGATGGGGCTGCAACAGGCGTGGGGGGGATTGTCCGGGACGTCCTCTCCATGGGTGCCCGGCCAATCGCCCTCATGGACCCCCTCTATTTCGGACCGCTCGACAGGGAGAAGAACAGGTACCTGTTTGAACACGTTGTTGCCGGGATAGGCGGTTACGGCAACTGCATCGGGGTGCCTGTGGTGCGGGGGGATCTCTGCTTCGATCCGGACTTTTCCGGCAACCCGCTCGTCAACGTCGTCTGCATCGGGACAGTAGCCCCGGACTCTTTTTTGACAGCACGGGTGAAGAAACCGGGAAACAGGCTCGTCCTCGTCGGTTCATCGACGGGAAGGGACGGCCTTGGCGGCGCGTCGTTTGCATCCAGAGATCTCTCCGAAGACGCCGAGGCCTCCGACAGGCCGAGCGTGCAGATCGGTGACCCGTATACGGAAAAACTCCTCATCGAGGCGGTGCTGGAGATGGCCGCCACCGGAAAAGTCCTCTCCTGCCGGGACCTCGGGGCTGCCGGGCTTGCGGGTGCCTCAAGCGAGATGTGCAGCACGTTCGGAGGTCTCATTTGGGCAGAGAAAGTGCACCAGCGGGAGAAAGATATGCATCCCGTGGAGATCATGCTCGCCGAGTCGCAGGAGAGGATGCTTCTCGAAGTGGAACCGGACGATGTCCCCCTCATGGGACAGATTGCAGAGAAGTACGACCTTTCCTGGAGCGAGGTGGGGGAAGTCATCGATGAGCCGGTATACCGGGTCACGTTCCATGGACGGGTCGTCTGCGATATTCCAATTGACTTTCTCGTCACGAACGCCCCGCCCTGCACGTGGGATAGCCGGCCATACAATGCCTCAAAGCCTTTTTCGCGGCCTTCCGAGGACATTGCAGGGCTTGCGCGGAAGGTCCTTTCCCACCCGGAAGTGGCATTCAAAAACTGGGTCTTCGAGCAATACGACCACGATGTCCAGCTCCGGACCGTCTCTTTAGGCCCTGATGCCGCCGTCCTCCGGCTCGATGGTGAAGCACTCGCCCTCTCCTGCGGGTGCAACCCCCGGCACATCTATCTCAAACCGTACGAGGGGACAGCCAACGCGGTGCTCGAGAATGCATCGAACCTCGCGTGCGTCGGGGCATCTCCCCTCTGCATCGTCAACTGCCTCAACTTCGCGAGCCCCGTCCACCCTGAAGTATACTGGCAGCTCTCCGAGTGCGTGAGGGGTCTTGGGGATGCTGCCCGGAACCTCGCGACACCGGTTGTCGGCGGAAACGTCTCGCTTTACAACGAAAGCGATGAGCACGACACGCGGATAAAACCCACACCGTCTATCGGCATGCTCGGAAAAGGGCCGCTATTCACCCCGGCCCGGCCGGGGGAGGGGTGGGGACTTGCCCTGCTCGGGGAACCGGGGGCCCATTTCGGCGGGTCCGTCCTCGATGCGGTGACAGGGTGCGGGGGCGATGCGCCTCCATTAGGCAGTGCCCGGTTCCTCCCGCTCGTCCGCGAACGGGTTTGCGCAACGCGTGATATCGCCGTGACCGATATCTCACAGGGGGGACTCCTTGGGGCACTGGTGACTTTCTCGCCGGGCTGCACGGTTACGCTCGATTGTGACCTCCTTCCCGGGCTCTTCTCAGAAACCTACGGACGGTTTCTCCTCGCCTTCAGGGATGAAAAAGACATCCGGGACCTCCCCTGCAGGGTCATAGGGACTCTTGGTGGGGAGAGGCTTGAAGTGACAGGAAAGACAGGGAAACTCGTGCTCGATGCGGGGGAGGTGGCAGAAGCCCTCTCCTCTCTCACCCGCTGCATGCAGCTGTGACGTTTTTCCCGCGTCAATATTTTAAAAAAAAGAATCAGGTCTTTTCCGTATTCTGGAACTGGGGCATCATTGCCCGCACTTCCTTCCCGACCTGCTCGATTAAGTGTTCCTCGTCGGCTTTTGTGAGGGCATTGAAGACCGGTCGGTTCACCATGTTCTCGAGCATCCATTCCTTGGCAAACTCGCCCGTCTGGATCTCCCTGAGAATCTCCTGCATGGCGATGTACGTCTCGGGCCCGATCACCCGCGGACCCCGTGTCAGGTCCCCGTACTGGGCAGTGTTGCTGATTGAGTTGCGCATCCTGGTAAAGCCGCCCTCGTAGATGAGATCGACAATCAGCTTCGTCTCGTGAAGGACCTCGAGGTACGCCATCTCGGGTGCATACCCGGCATCGACGAGTGTCTCGAAGCCTGCCTTGATGAGTGATGTTATTCCTCCGCAAAGAACAGCCTGCTCCCCGAAGAGGTCCGTCTCGGTCTCCTCGCGGAATGTTGTCTCCAGCACGACCGCACGCGTGGCGCCGATACCTTTGGCATACGCAAGAGCTATCTGCTGGGCCTGTCCCGTGTAGTTCTGGTGGACGGCAATGAGGGCGGGGACACCCTTCCCCTCCTCATACATCTTCCTGACCATGCGCCCGGGACCCTTTGGTGCCACCATGACCACGTCAACGTCCGGTGGCGGAACAATCTGGCCGAAATGGATATTGAACCCGTGAGAGAACATCAGACACTTCTTACCGGAAAGGTGCGGGCGGATCTCGGCCTGGTAGAGCGCCCCCTGGAGCTCGTCGGGCACGAGGATCTGGATGACCTGGGCCATCTTCACGGCTTCCGGGACGGGGTAGACCTTGAACCCGTCCGCTGTCGCTGCCTGCCACGAACGCCCGGGCCGCAGGCCAATCACAACGTCAAGTCCGCTGTCCCTCAAGTTGAGCGCCTGTCCCCGCCCCTGGGACCCGTACCCGATGACAGCGATCTTCTTTCCCGAGAGAACCCCGAGGTCTGCATCGGAGTCGTAGTATTTTTCCATCATGGTCTGATCTCACATCTATCGGTAACAGAGCACTTAAATATTATATGAAAAAATTACATTCCACATCAGACCTGGGAGAGATGCTCTATTCCCAATGCCATAAAACCCAGATCCGGGCGTGATTTGCCCGATATCCAGTCCACGCTCCCGGATGTGCGTATCAACCTCACCAGGGTCGGGGTCAAAAACGTCAAGAAGCTCGTCGAGGTCTCCCGTCCGGAGAAGAGGCCGGTCATATTCATCTCCAATTTCGACGTCTTCGTCGATCTTCCCGGGAGCCTCAAGGGTGCAAACCTCTCGCGCAACTTCGAGGTCATCGACGAGGTCCTCCAGCAGGCAATCGACGGTGAAGTCAAGGAGATCGAGAACCTCTGCAGCGTTGTTGCACGAAAGCTCCTCGACCGCCACGAATACGCCGACAGGACCGAGGTCCTCATGAACAGCCAGTTCATGGTCAAGAGAGAGACCCCCATTTCCCGGACTCACTGCCACGAGGTCGTGAAGGTTCACGCGCGTGCGGTCGCCCGGCGGACATTCCGCGAACCCATCGTCAGGAAGAGCATCGGTGCCGAAGTGACGGGTATGACGGCCTGCCCGTGTGCCCAGGATATCATGAAGGAGAGAGCAATATCTGTCCTCCAGGGACTCGGCATTCCGGACGAAAAAATCGAACTCTTCCTCCAGGAGGTCCCGATGGCAACCCACAACCAGAGGGGAAGGGGTTTCCTCTGCATCGAGATTGATGACGACCAGCACGTGAAACTGGAAAAGATCATCACCATCCTGAAAGAGTCCATGAGCTCCTCGATTTTCGAACTGCTCAAGCGGAGCGATGAGAGTTACGTCGTCCTCAATGCGCACAAGAACCCCCGGTTCGTGGAAGACTGCGTCCGCGAGATTGCCAAGAAGGTCATCCATGAGTTCCATGATCTCCCCGGAGACTCCCTCGTCACCATCAAGCAGACGAACGAGGAGAGTATTCACCAGCATGACGCATACGCAGAGCGCCAGGCAACAATGGCAGAACTCTTCGTGGAGATGAACGGGGAGTCATCCGATACTTAATGGACATAAAAAACCTTTGGTTCGCTGAAAGGGGAATTTTAATTACTCTTTCTCTTTGAGAGACACGGCTGGAGAACGAGCGCATGGAGACCCCGTCAAAAACCCGTTTAAACGGTGATTTGGATCCTGGCCGGGGACTGCTTGTCCCTATTCCTGACCATTTTTCTCATACCGGCATCCCAAAAAAACTCCTTATTATCGTCTTTTTTGTCTCATTCCCAGTATAACCTGTTTTCCTGGGAGTTCAGGAACTTTGCAGAGGAGATAAATAATAGGAGAAGGTGACACTTCTGATGAACGTACTTTGTACGGTCAACCATCTCTCCAACAGAGAGGTGAGTGTGGAACAAACACCTGTATCGCACTGTGAACACAGAAATACCATGAGGCGATTATATTGTCGAAAATTGTAGAGATCTCTCCAACCACGAGGCATGAGGGACACTCAAAGCTCGTCCTGAAGGTAGACGATGCCGGTATCGTCGAGCGTGGTGACTGGCTCTCGATCACCCCCGTCAGGGGTGTGGAGAAGCTCGCCATTGGAAAGACGATGGACCAGGTCCCGAAGATCGCGTCACGCGTGTGCGGTATCTGCCCGATCGCCCACACACTGGCCGGCATCGAGTCCATGGAAGGCTCGATCCGCTGCGAGATCCCAAAGGATGCAAAACTGCTCCGCATCATCCTGCAGGCGGCCAACCGGCTGCACAGCATCGCACTCCACAACATCCTGATCCTGCCTGACTTTTACCTGCCGGGTACGGATACCAAGATCAACCCGTTCTCCCCCCAGGAACCTGTCCGGTCGGTGGCAAAGAGGATCCAGAGGCTTCGCGAGATCGGCCAGACTATCGGCGAGATCGCGGGCGGAGAGGCCGTGCACCCGAGCAACCCCCGTGTCGGCGGGATGTACAAGGCCTGCACGAAGCAGGCGGTCACAAAGATGTACGACCTCGCCAAGGAAGGTCTGGTCCTTGCCCACGAGCAGATGGAATTCATGCTTGCAATCATCAACAACATGAAAAAGAGAGACTGGGTCGAGGTCGGCGGGAAACAGATTCCCCTTCCCAAGACACTGGGTTACCACAACCAGGGTGTCATGGCCGCCCACCCGATGTATGCAAGCACCAACCTTGATGAGAACCCCGGCTGGGATCCCAACAGGTGGACCGATGTCAGGCCGTGGGACTGGTACATGGGCGAGGGCGAGGTCAGCCTTGCAGACCCGAGCTACCCCATCGGAGGGACGTCCCCTGTCGGAACAAAGGTGAATCCCCAGATGGAGGCATGCACAGGTGTTCCGCTCTATGACGGGGCCCCCGTCGAGGTCGGCCCGCGGGCACGCCTTGTCACGTTCAAGAACTTCGATGAGAAGGGCACCTGGGGCCAGCACATCGCCCGGCAGCTGGAGTATACAGACTGCTTATATACCATCCTCAAAGCCCTTGACGAGTACAACCCCAGCGGCAAGGTCATTGCAGATCATATCCCGCAGGGTGACGGTTCCCTCGGCTGGGCTGCAAACGAGGCCCCGCGTGGGACGGACGTCCACCTCGCGAAGGTCAAGGACGGACGTGTCCTCTATTACGAGATGCTGGTCCCCACCACCTGGAACTTCCCGACCTGCAGCCGTGCCCTGACCGGTGCACCCTGGCAGGTTGCGGAAATGATTGTCCGCGGATATGACCCGTGCGTATCATGTGCAACTCACATGATCGTCATCGACGAGGACAGGAAAGTCATCGCCCAGAAACTCATCCAGTGAGAATTCCGGCATGCTGTATCCCGAGATCGTGATCGCAGGGTGTGGCAACCCGCTGTTTGCCGATGACGGGTTCGGTCCCGCAGTGATTGAGGAGCTCCAGCGCCTCGATCTTCCCGACAATGTAAAAGCCGTGGATGCAGGCCTTGGAGGCCCGCACTTCATTTTTACGCTGCTCGATCCGGCAGTGACACGGAAACTCATCATTGTCGATACCGCGGACTTCGGTGGAAAACCCGGCCAGCTGGCGCGGTTCTCTGTCGATGACCTCCCGCCGGGCAGTTATCGCGATGCCCACTCGTGGGATCTCACCGAGCCGCTTCACAGGTTGAAGCATAAGGTCGACATCACAGTCATCGGGTGCCAGCCCCGGCGCGTAAGTGCACCGGAATTCGAGATCGGACTCTCGGATGAAGTAATGGCGGCGATTCCCCGGGCAGTGCGTGAAGTACTGGCCCTGATAGGGGTGGATTATGGGACTACTCTCGAAAATCTTCGGAAAGAAGAGCTCCAGCGAGAAGCCGGAGGCAAAACCTGCGGCAGCAGCTGGTGTGGAGAAGAAGGCTGAAACGATAAAAAAGGAGGAAAAGCCTGTGGCAGACAAGATTACAGTTGGCCACGTGCACATGAGCGGGTGCACGGGCTGTCTGGTATCCCTAGCAGACAACTATGGTGGATTGTTAACCATTCTTGACAAATACGCCGACCTTGTCTATGGCCTGACCCTCGCCGACGTGCGGCACATCCCCAAGATGGACGTGGCACTCGTCGAGGGGTCGGTGTGTATCCAGGACAAACTATCAGTACAGGAGATCAAGGAGACCCGCGAGAAGGCAGCTGTCGTGGTGGCAGTCGGCGGGTGTGCCTGTTACGGCAACATCACGCGGTTTTCACGTGGTGGCCAGCCAAACCAGCCGCAGCACGAGTCATACCTGCCTATCGGAGACCTGATCAAGGTGGATGTCTACATCCCCGGGTGTGCCCCCTGCCCGCAACTAATCAGGAACGTATGCGTCATGGCATACCTGCTCCTGAAGGGCAACAAGGACCAGCAGGAGCTTGCAAAGAAGTACCTCGCCCCGCTGATGCAGCTTGCCGAGCGCGGGACCGAGGCCTGTGGCTGTGACCTGATGATCGATGTCGTCAACCAGGGACTCTGCATGGGATGCGGGTCCTGTGCGGCGGCATGCCCGGTCCGGGCAATTACCCACGAGTACGGGAAACCCAACGTGAACAGGGAGATGTGCATCAAGTGCGGTGCATGCTACGCCCAGTGCCCGAGGAGTTTCTTCAACTTCGACGTGGTTCCCGAATTCGAGGCCATAATGGACGCTATTGGGGCGGCACTCAAGTGAGGTGAGAGAAATGGCAGGAGAACTCGGAAAGTACAAACTCTGCGTATCGGCTCGCAGCACTGACAAGGCCATCCTCAAGAAGGCCCAGGACGGGGGAATTGTGACCCAGCTCTTCAAGTTCGCCCTTGAAGAGGGTATCATCGATGGTGCCATCGTTGCCGGACCCGGCGACGAGCCGTGGAGGCCCCGCCCGTTCATCGCGACCACCGTCGAGGAACTGATGACCGCGGGGGGCACGAAGTACAACATCAGCCCCCAGGTTTCGTGGATCAAGGAAGCGACAAGGAGCTATGGCCTTGACAAGATCGGTATCGTCGGGACACCGTGCCAGATGCAGGCCGTCCGGAAAGGCCAGCTCTACCCGGTCGGATGGCGTGACGTCGACGACAAGATCAAGCTCGCCATCGGCATATTCTGCATGGAGAACTTCTCCTACCAGAGCATCAGGCAGCTCGTGGAGGACCATGCGGCAATGAAGATGGAGGCCGTCAAGAAGATGGAGATCGGCAAGGGCAAGTTCTGGGTGTATGGGCAGCGCGGGCAGGTCGTCCAGCTCCCCCTCAAGGTGACCCACAAGTACGAACAGCCCGCATGCCACGTCTGCCTCGACTACGTGGCCAACCTCGCCGATGTCTCGACCGGGTCGGTCGGGAGCCCCGACGGGTGGAGCACGGTCTTTGTCCGGACACGCAACGGTGACGATATCTGGAGCAAGGCGATTGCTGCCGGGTGTTTCGAGACCAAGCCCATCGAGCAGGTGAAACCCGGTCTTGAGCTCGTCACCAAGCTTGCGACCGAGAAGATCACGAAGAACCAGAAGACCGTCGAGGAAAGGGCGAAGTTCGGCGTGAACAAGGCCCTGCGGAATCCCTACCTGGGACCGAAATAAACTTTTTTCCCTTTTCTTCATCTCATAGGAGACCGGGACCTGAGTCTGTCCCCTATTCCGGTTTTAATGGATTGATCAGGACGGAAATGGCCGTGAAATCGAGCATTTCATCAGCCATGACTGCGATTTCCTTCGCAATCATGGGAAAGTGTATATCCGGCCATGCCCTCTTTCTTTTCATACAAGAAGGTGAATCAGACAATGAACCGTTCCATGCTCCTCATCGCCCCCCTGGCGATAATCTCCGTATGCCTTGTCCTCTCTTCCGGATGCCTCCAGGAACAGGGCACCGGTAAGGAACCCGTGACCACAGGTCCCGTATTCGGTCCCCAAGACAACGGCAAGAACGTCTCCATCCCGGCGGGAACAGGGTTTACCGTGCGCCTGCCCGAGAATCCGACAACCGGTTACATGTGGAACCTGACCCCCCCGCAGGGCCTTGCCATCGACAAAGACGTGTTTATTGCGCCCGATACGAAGCTCGTCGGGGCAGGCGGGACCCGGGAGTGGGTTTTCTCGTCCAAAGAAAAGGGCCTCACCCTCGTCCACGCCGAGTACAGGCGCCCGTGGGTTCCTGCCGGCACCATCGTCTTCGTACCCCTTGAAGGCGGGTTCTTCGGGATTGCAGGTGACGATGGCAAAAATTACCTTTCCCTGGCTATCAGTGAGGAGTTCCGGATCGACGGTCTTCGCGTGGCTTTCGAGGCAGAGGAAGCCCCGGACACCGCAACAATCCAGATGTGGGGCACTCCGGTGAACGTAACATTCATGGAGGCTGTGGAGACGTACGACCTCCATGTCACACTGACATAGAAAACCCGTGGGAAACCCGAATACGGTCCGGCAGGGATTTTTCGATCCCCGCCCTTTCCTTTTCCCCGCAGTTTCACAGGCCAAGGATCTGCGGGAGTCGCCGGGCATATGCCCGGACCATGTCCTCGTTGCGGAAATCGCCCGGGGTCACCTTTGCCAGCGAGAGAATCGCCCGGTCCGCAGCACTCACCTTTTCCATATCCACCTTCCCGGGAAAGAACGCATGGTCCCTGACCGGGATGAAACCGGTAACGTCGGAGAGCGCGTCGCATCCAGCCTGGATCACCGGTGGTGACTGGTCCCGGAACGTGTAGCCGACCGAGAACACAGCAACAGGGATCTTCCCGAGAGCCACCCGTTCCCGGGAGATGTACTCGCGGGCCTCCGCCAGCCACTTGCCCATGTAGAGCGGGCTGCCAAGGACTGCGGCATCGTAGCCTTCCGGCCCGGAACGGGCCTTCTGCAGGGGCACGCAGTCAACGATATACCCAAGGGCCCGGAGTTCCTCTGCGATTATGTCTGCTATTTCCGCTGTCGAGCCATACTTAGTCGCATACCCGACCATGATGGTCCGCGGCACTCCCGTAATCTTCCCGCCTGCCACGTCCCTGACTCCTGCCTGTCTGACCTTTGTCACCATCCGGTTATCCCCCTTCTCTTCTTGTGTACCTATAGATTCATATAAACCGCGGAGGTTATTCTTACTCATAGGAGCACAATTGAGATGGCAGAGAAAGAGGTCTTCCAGGGCGTGCCGGGAATGCTCCGGCCATTCAGGGAGTTCATGGAGAAAAAAGGCTTCAAACGCGGTGACCAGGTCGTTTACTACGGGTGCCCCGGAACCTGTACACCGTTCGTGGAACTCCTTGGGTTTGCCATACGGAGCCTTGAGCTCGATCAGGTCTTTGTCCCGTACGTCGACGAATCAAAGGCGCGCAAAGTGACCCTCGTTCCGGATGTAGGGATGCAGGCATCCGGTGCTGCAACCGTCAGGAACCCCGCTGCAGTGGTGGTGATGGGGGGACTCTCGATGCCCAACGTCCCTGTAACGCTGGAACAGGTTACCGGTGCTATCGGGAAGTACCAGGGTGCGGCAAAGGTCGGTGTCTGCTTTATGAACATGTTCGAGAAGGCAGGGTGGACAAAGGAGATTCATTTCGACCTCCTCATCGATGCGACCATCAACCCTGTCACTGTCTGGAAATGAGGGGGAATACCTCCCTTTTTCCCTTAAAGATCCCTGATAAAAGATTCCACGAATTTTGTCAGGGCCGCGCTGACCGATCCCCTGTCCTGCGCACATACAGGGAATACCAGTGCATTTTTGAACGTATCCTCGAGATCCCGGGGACGGGCGCCGGGAAGGTCACACTTGTTCAGCATCACGGCAAGCGGTATCTTCTGGTCCACGAGCGCGGAGAAGAGGTGCAGCGTAAACTCGTCGGGAGGGACACTTGAATCGACAACGAGGATGGCTGCATCCATTCCGCGGGCGATGATCTGGCGCACGAACTCGAAACGGTCCTGACCGGGAGTTCCAAAGAGATATACCTGCAGTGCATGGATGTCGACTCGCCCGTAGTCCAGGGCAACGGTCGTGTCCCCTTCCCCGGTATGTGCCTCGACGTGACGGGAGGCAGGGTCAAGTGTCTGGATCAGTGTTGACTTTCCTGCGTTGTATGCCCCGAAAACAACGACCTTGATCTTTCCGCCAGCCATTACAAGTACTTTGTTCCGGCTTTTTTTACCGTTTCGATATTAATCCGGATTTTTTGGCGAAACTATATCTCCCCAAGTTTCACCTCTTTCACAAACTCCTTGTGGGTACGGGGCAATACTATTCCCCATGACAACTCAGGCCACACAGGGCACTCCCGCTCCTGACCAAAAAGTTGTATTGGAGACGACCCTTGGGAGAATCGAGATCGAGCTCTTCCCGGATATGCCCGTCACCGCAGGGAACTTCGCATCGCTTGTCCGGAAAGGCTTTTACAACGGGACCATCTTCCACAGGGTCATCGATGGTTTCATGATTCAGGGGGGAGATCCCACCGGGACCGGGCGGGGTGGACCGGGCTACATGATCAGGGACGAATTTGCACCCGGGAGGAAAAACGACCGCGGGACCATTGCCATGGCCAACGCAGGCCCGAACACGGGTGGAAGCCAGTTCTTCATCAACCTGGTGGACAACCACTACCTGGACGGGCGCCACCCGGTCTTCGGAAGGGTCACTGCAGGAATGGACGTCGTGGACCGGATTGCAAAGCAAAAGACCGACCGGAACGACCGTCCGCTCCAGCCGGTCACGATCATCCGGGCAGAAATCGCAGGGGATTAAAGGCTCTTCTCCCTGCTCCGGCCCCTGTGCCGGGAATTGCCCGTCTTTTTCCCACGGGCAACCCGCCCAAAAAAAGGCGACCTGGAACAAAAAAAACGGCAGGTTCCGCAATTGATCGGAAAACCGTGAAAAAAAAGTTTTTTTTTAGTTTTTCAGGCCAGGTAGTCTGCAGGTGTCGGGATCTGTTCCTTCAATCCCTTCCTCTTGCGGATGCCGGACACGACTTCCTTGAGCATGTTGGCCGGCACGAGCTCAAACCCTGCAAACTCCGTGCTCCACATCGCCCTCCCCTCGGTCGCAGACCTGATGTCCCCTGCAAAACCGAAGAGCTCGGCGACGGGTGCCTTGCCAACGACGGTCACCGTGTCACCCTCGCTCTGGATATCGTAGACCTGCCCCCGGCGCCCCTGGATCTGGGCAGTGGCGTTGCCCATCTGTTCAGTCGGGACGGTGATCTGGATCTTCTGGACGGGCTCAAGGAGGGTGTCGCCTGCCATCAGCATCGCTGCCTTGACTGCCGCGCGGACTGCCGGGATAACCTGTGCGGGGCCGCGGTGGATGGCATCCTCGTGCAGTTTCACGTCGACGAGGCGGAGCTTGAGGTTCTGGACCTTCTCGTCGGCAAGAGGCCCGCCATCGAGTGCCTCGTGGATACCCTCGATGATCAGCTCCATCGTCTCGTTCAGGTACTGGATACCCTTGGTCATGTCGATGAACATGTTGTTGCCGTAGATGTCCTTGACGTTCTTTGCCTCTTCCTTGTCCATTCCCGCAGCGATGAGGACATCACGGCGCTCGAGTGCCATCTGGTTCATCGAGACCTTCCCCTCCTTGATCAGGTCGACGATCGCATCGGGGAGCGGCTCCACCTCGATATAGAACCTGTTGTGCCGGTTCGGTGACTTTCCTTCCACGGGTCCTGCCTTCTGCGTCACGGTCTCCCTGTACACGACGATAGGCTCGGACGTGACGATCTCGACACCCTTGTCCCTCTTGATCCGCCCTGTGATGATCTCGAGATGCAGCTCGCCCATCCCGGAGATGAGGTGTTCCCCGGTCTCCTCGTTGATGGTGACCTGGAGTGTCGGGTCTTCCTTTGCAACCTGTCGCAGGACCTCGACCAGTTTCGGGAGGTCCTTCATGTTCTTGGCCTCGACGGCAACTGTCATGACCGGCTCGCTGTAGTGCTTGAGCGACTCAAACGGCGTCATGTCCTGCAGGGTCGTCACGGTCGATCCAACGATTGCATCCTTCAGTCCCGTCACGGCCGCGATGTTGCCGGCTGTAATCTCCTCCACCTCGACCCGTGTCGGTCCCATGAAGATCCCGACCTGCTGGAGCCGGTTGACCTTCTTTGCGGTCCCCATGACGTACATCTCCGTCCCGCGGCGGATTTTTCCGGAAAACAGCCGGCCCGTCGCAACTTCTCCCGCATGGGGATCGAAGGAGATGTCCGTGATCATCAGGGTTGCAGGCCCGTTGGGGTCGCAGTTGAGCATGGCCTTCCCTTCCGGCGTCTCGGGGTCACCGTGCCAGATTACCCGTATCCTGCGTTTCTGTGCCTCGAGCGGGTTCGGCAGGTGCCTGACGACCATGTCGAGAACCACGTCGCAGAGCGGGCTTTTCTTTGCCAGTTCCTTCATGCTCCCGCTCCGGCACTTCTCGTAAACCTCCTTGAACGAGACCCCGCTCTTCTTCATGAAGGGGACAGAGACCGCCCAGTTGTAGAGGGCAGAGCCGAATGCAACGGTGCCCTGCGCCGCATCGAGTTTCCAGCCGGCCTTGTAGGCCTCCTCGTTCATGCCCTTGATCAGCTTGTTGACCTTGTCGATGACACGCCCGAGCCGTATCTGCATCTCCATCTCGTCGACCTTGAGCTCGTTGATGAGCCTGTCGACCTTGTTGATGAAGAGGACCGGGCGGACTCCCTCCTTGAGTGCCTGCCGGAGCACCGTCTCGGTCTGGGGCATGGTGCCCTCGACAGCGTCCACGAGCACGACCGCCCCGTCAACGGCCCGCATTGCCCTGGTCACGTCACCGCCGAAGTCCACGTGTCCCGGGGTGTCGATCATGTTGATCAGGTATTCCTGTCCCTCGTACTCGTGGACCATGGAGACGTTGCTTGCATCGATCGTGATACCCCGGGCCTGCTCCTCCTCGTCGGAGTCCATGAAGAGCTGCTTGCCCGCGAGTTCCTCCGAGATGATCCCGGCCCCTGCGAGCAGGTTGTCAGACAGGGTGGTCTTGCCATGGTCGATGTGGGCAACGATGCCGATGTTCCGGATATGAGCCGGGTTGCTCATCAGTTCGTTCACTTTCTCGATTGATTTTCTGCCTCGGGCCATAAATCACCACAAAAAAGTAAATCGGTTTTTATCTGGCGGATTTTGCGATCCGCTCGCGTTCTTCCTTCTTGTTCACGGAGTAAGCCTTCACGTCCCCTTTCGATGCGGCAATCAGCTCGTCAGCAAGGCACTGGGCAACAGGTTTCCTGCTCTTGTGCGCTGCCTTGTACACTGCCTCAGAGATGAAGAAGAGGGCCGTGTTCACCCGCCGCAGGGGCGCAGTATCAACGGACTTGGGGACGTTGATCCCGCCGTATTTGAGGCGGACTGTCTCTTCACGGGGACCCGTGTTCGCAATGGCCTCCACGAGGACCTGGACCGGGTTCTTCTTGGTCTTCTTGTAGATGATGTCAAAGGCATCCCGCACTATCCGGGTGGCAAGCTGCTTGTTGCCGGTATTCATCTCGGACTGCATCAGCCTGTTGATGAGGCGCTCCACGATGAGCATATTCGCCTTATTGAATTCCTGCCGGGTGAATTTTCCTGTCGTATGAGGGACGATCACGGGGTTGAGGCTGATGTACTTGACGAGGCTCGGGTCGGTCACCTGGACTTCCCCGAGATCCCACCTGTTGAAGAGGAGGCGTGTTGCGGGTTCGGTCTCTGTCATTTTCTACCTCACCTGCGTGGCTTCTCCTTGCGCCCGATGACCATCTCGTGGAGCGAGACGTTGTTGACCTTTGTCACGACGTACCGGACACCCGGGATATCTCCCATCGACCTGCCCAGACGACCGCCGATCCCCTCGATCTCGACCTCGTCGTGCTCGTCGATGAAGTTGATCGCACCGTCGCCGACCGCAAACGCGGTGACCTGCCGCCCGTTCTTGATGAGCTGGACACGCACGCACTTGCGGATAGCAGAGTTCGGCTGCTTTGCCTCAACACCGATCTTTTCGAGCACGATCCCGCGGGCCTGCGGTGCTCCTTCCAGCGGGTCCGACTTGATGTTGACTCCGCCGTGGCTGCGCACAAACTTGGGGTCGCTCCACCGGAACTTCTTTGCGTCCTTGATGAGTTTTCTCGCTGCAAATTTGCCCTTACCCATGAAATACCCTCATTTCTGTTTTTCTCTGAAAGTGGACAGAATTCACCCTGTGTGGTATATATAAACGCGCGGTGGCGATTTATACATTTGCACTTGTCCACGATTGCCTTACTTTGTTGGACACCATTGCTAATAATATTATATCCCGTTCCCTCCAACACTCTCCCAATGATCTTCCGGATTTTCAGGGAAGTGCAGTTCGACGCAAGCCACAGGCTCCTCCATTACCACGGAAAGTGTAACCGGCTCCACGGGCACCGCTGGAAGGTAGAGGTATGGATGGAGGGACAGGCCGACGAAAAAACAGGAATGGTTGTGGATTTCAACACGATAAAGGAAGTCATATGCGGGTTTGACCACCAGGTCATCCTGAACAGCGAAGACCCGATGGCGGATGCAATCAGGACCTTCCACCCGGTCATCACCACGCAGGGAGACCCGACAAGCGAGAACCTTGCGTCACTCTGCGCCGCAATGATCCGCGAGGAGTCCACGAGACAGGGCATTGATGCACGCGTCCTCCGGGTCAGGGTCTGGGAATCACCCGCATGCTATGCCGAAGTGACGTATGATGGTGAATGAGATCTTCCGGAGTATCCAGGGGGAGGGCATCAACCAGGGGAGGCCCTGCACCTTCATCAGGTTCGCCGGGTGCAACCTCGACTGTTCATGGTGTGACACGCGGAGGGCACGGTCGGGGGGCAGGGAGATGGACCGGGATGCCATCCTCGGACGGGTTCGCGAACTGGGCGGCAGGTACGTCTGCATCACGGGGGGAGAGCCCCTCATGCAGGGCCCGCCCCTTCTCTCCCTCGTGCAGGACCTTTTCTCTGCCGGCTACGCGATCGATATCGAGACAAACGGCACACTTGATTTCTCCCCGTTCCAACCCTATGCAGGGATCTGCATGGATGTCAAGTGCCCGTCGTCAGGAGAGAAGAGTAACCTTGCACTCCTGCCCCTGCTCTCTGACCGTGATGCCGTCAAGTTCGTTGTCAGTGACCTGAAAGATTGCGAGTATGCCGCAGGAGTCATGCGGACCGTGCCCCACGGCACGCAGGTCTTCTTCTCGCCCGTCGGGGGGACAGACCCCCTTGTGGTGGCCCGTTTCCTTATCCGGGAAGACCTGCCCGCCCGCCTGCAGCTCCAGCTCCACAAGGTCATCGGGGTGAGTTAGGGACATGAAAGCCGTCTGCCTCCTCTCCGGTGGCATGGACTCTTCGACGCTTGCCTATCTTGCCCGGGACAGGGGCTACAGCGTCCTTGCACTCCACCTCAACTACGGGCAGAGGACCGAGGAGAAGGAACGGGCCTCTGCAAGGACCATTGCCCGGCTGCTTGGAGCTGCCGAGTTCCTGGAGATAGACCTGTCGTACTTTTCTGTCTTTGGGTCAAGCAGCCTCACGGATCGCACCATCCCTGTGGCGCCCTACCGTCCGGAGGCAGAAGACATCCCCAACACCTATGTTCCGTTCCGGAACGCAAATCTCCTCTCCATCGCGACGAGTTACGCCGAGTCACGCAATGCGGACGCGATCTTCATCGGTGTCCAGTCGCAGGACTACAGCGGGTATCCCGACTGCAGGCCTGCTTTCATCGAGGCATTCCAGAAGGTGATAGAGACCGGGACACGGAGCGGTTCCCGTATCCGCCTCATGACTCCCTTCATCTCCATGTCCAAGAAGGAGATCCTCTCCCTCGGCCTTTCCCTCGGTGTCCCGTACGAGCATACCTGGTCCTGCTACCAGGAAAAAGAGGTTGCCTGCGGCGTCTGCGGGGCATGCCACTTCCGCCGTGCCGCCTTTGACGCCCTCGGGGTCAAGGACCCCATACCCTACAGGAACGGGACATGACCGAGATATACCGCGGGAAGAGACTGGCGGTCGAGAGAAGGGAATACGTGCTCCCGAACGGAAAGAGGGTCGAAAAAGTCTCTGTACACCCCGGGAATGCCGTCGCGATGCTCCCGTTCTTCGGGGACGGGTCATGCTGCCTCATCCGGCAGTTCCGGTTCGTCGTCGGTACATATATCCTCGAGGCGCCTGCCGGAACCCTTGAACCCGGTGAAGATCCCCTCGAAGCTGCCCGCCGGGAACTGATCGAGGAGACCGGGTTCGATGCAGAGACCTTCATTCCCCGGGGCTGGATCTACACGACACCCGGGTTTTCAGACGAGGTAATCTTCCTCTACGAGGCACGGGGGCTTTTTCCATCGTCCATCCACGAAAAGGACGAGGACGAGGTCATCGAGACCGTCAGGGTCAGAACGGGCGACCTTCCTGCAATGGTCCGGGACGGACGAATCTCTGACGCGAAGACTATCAGCCTCGTCTGCCGGTGCATGGGGCAGGAGAGATGAGGGCTTTCGCAGTCCTCTCCTGCCTCTGCCTTGCCGCCCTGCTCACCGCCGGGTGCAGCGAGAACCGGTCCGGTCCCGGAGAGGGCTTTTCCGTCGATGAATCGGGAAATCTGACACTTCGGTGCCCTTCCTGTACCTTTAACGAGACTCTGATGGAGCGCAGCGGGAACGTATCGTTCTACCGCGTGATCTTTGCGTGCAGGCAGGGGGACGTCTATGCCCTGGCTGCTGTTCCTCCCGCGCCGGTGGCAGGGTTTGTGGTTGCACCGGGCGCCGGTGTGAAAAAGGAGGGGTACCTCCCCGTGGCCCGGCAGTACGCAGAAAACGGGTACGCGTTCCTCGTTCTCGACGTGCGGGGCAACGGGGGGGAGACTCCCGGTTACCCCCTCGACCTTGCGCGGGACTTTGAGAAGTTCAGGGCGGGGGCCTGGCCCCAGTACTACCTGTCCGTCTGCGACATGTCGTCTGCCCGCCGGTACCTCCAGGAACGGTACCCCATTCCTGTGTATGCCATGGGAGAGAGCAACGGGGGAAGGTACGCGGCAATTGCGGCTGAAACCGACCCTGCGTTTGCCGGTTTCATCGGGATCTCGACGTCCGGGTTCTCCGGGTCGGGCAATGCATATTCAGGGGACGCACGCAGGTTCCTCCTCTCCGTCGACCCGGTCACCCGGGCCGATCTTCTGTCGTCGCGGACGTCCTGGATCTTCCATGCCCCGGCCGACCCGGTCATCCCCTTCTCCTATGGCGAGGAATTGTTCGCGGCCCTCCCGGAACCAAAGGTTTTCTTCCCGTTCAACGGGACGCATGGCTCAAACGCTGCCGTGCACGAGATGATAATGGGTAAATGTGCGCAAATTTATGGCACAGCGGGTTGAAATATAGTGAAGCTTTGGGACCGGGGAAGTGGGTAAGATGACCGAGACCCAGGAGATGGACGAGGGGCGCAGGAAGTACGAGTTCAAGAAAACTCTTGAAAAACTCCAGTCCAAGCAGGGGAGCGGGACAGAGCTCATTTCCCTCTATGTTCCCCCCGACAAGCAGATCCATGACGTGGTCGCCCAGCTCCGCGACGAGTTCGGGCAGTGCGCAAACATCAAGAGCAAGCAGACCCGGACAAACGTCCAGAGCGCCATCTCTTCCATCCTCGCCCGGCTCAAGTATTACAAAACACCTCCTCCCAACGGGATGGCTATCTTCTGCGGTACAATCCAGCTGCAGGGGGACCGGACCGACCTCGAGTGCACCATCATCGAGCCCCCCGAGCCGCTCAACCTCTACATGTACCGCTGCAGCTCGGTCTTTGAACTCGAACCGCTCCAGCAGATGCTCGAGGAGAAAAACGTGTACGGGCTTCTCGTGCTGGACCGCCGCGAGGCCTACTGGGGTTTTTTGCGGGGAAACCGCATCGAGCCCGTCGGAGGAGTCACCTCCACGGTTCCGGGGAAACAGAGGAAAGGGGGGCAGTCAAGCGTCCGTTTCCAGCGCCTTCGCGAGATCGCCATCCACGAGTTTTACACGAAGATCGGGGAACGTGCAAGCGCGATCTTCCTCGCCGAAAAGGACTTCTTCGAACGTTTCCGGGGTGTCCTGATCGGAGGCCCGAGCCCGACGAAGGAGGAGTTCGAGGCAGGCCAGTACCTCCACCACGAGATCCAGAAGCGCATCATCGGTCTCTTTGATGTCGCCTACACGAACGAGAGCGGCCTTGCGGAACTGGTGGACGCGGCCCGCGATGCGCTCAAGGGGGTTGAGGTCATCAAGGAGAAGGAACTGATGAACCGGTTCCTCAGGGAACTCGTCAAAGAGAACGGTCTTGCCGCGTACGGTGAAGAGAGCGTGCGGAAGAACCTTGCAACGGGCTCCGTCGACACCCTCCTCCTCTCGGCATCCCTGCGCAAATCGCGGGTAAAAGTCCGCTGCCAGGCATGCGGCCATGCAGAGGAACGGACGGTCCAGCTCGAGCCAGGCAAAACCATTGCCGACATCCTCTCGTCCCAGACGTGCAGGGCCTGCGGGGGACCGCTCATCGTGGACGAGGAGACAGACATCATCGAGGAGCTGACGAGGCTTGCAGACCAGACCAGCACGCGGGTGCAGATCATCTCTGACGACTTCGAGGAGGGATCGATGCTGTATTCGGCATTCGGCGGTATCGCAGCCATTCTGAGGTACAGGACGGGATACTGATATGATGCTCTCCCGGCTTTATTCCACGATAGAAAGTGCACTGCGGGACGCTTGCGGCCAGGAGAACGTTTCCCTGTCGGACGGCGGCAGCCATGCAGACCTCTCCAGCACCGTTTCGTTTTCCCTTGCAAAGAAGCTCCGCCGGTCCCCTGCAGAAATTGCACGGGATCTGGCAGAAACACTCTCCCGCCGGCAGGATCTTGCGGGCGTCAGGATCGAGGCACTCGGCCCCTACCTCAATTTCCACCTCGGCCCGGAACTCATGGAAAAGGCACTAATCGAGGCAACGCAGCCCGGGTACGGGTCGTTCCCGGCGCGGGAGGAGCGTGTCGTCCTCGAACACACGAGTGCCAATCCCAACGGGCCGCTCCACGTGGGCCACATCCGGAACACGATCATCGGGGACACGCTCGCCCGGTGCCTCCGGAAAGCAGGCTATCCCCTCGAGGTCCAGTATTACGTCAATGACATGGGCCGCCAGATCGCGATCGTGGTCTGGGGGTTCCAAAACATCCCGGATACCCCGGTGCCGGGCGAGAAAGGGGATCACCACGTCGCCCGGATCTACATCGCTGCGAACAGGGAACTTGAAAAGAGGCCTGATGCCGTTGCCGAGGTGGACCTCCTGATGCAGCGTGTCGAGTCCGGTGACCCGCAGACCGTCCGGGAGTTCCGGTCAGCCGTTACCGAGTGCCTGGACGGGTTTTTGGTGACGCTCGCCCGCCTGGGCGCAAAGCACGACAGGTTCGTCTGGGAAAGCGATTTTATCCGGAACGGCGATACGCAAAGGGTTCTTTCCAAGGTATCGCACATGGAGGAGTGCCACGAGGACGGGAGGCTCTGGCTCGACCTTTCCGCGTTTGGTTTCGAGAAGGAGTACGTGTTGCGCAGGAGTGACGGGACGTCGGTGTATGCGGCGCGGGACCTCGCGTACCACATCTGGAAAGCGCGGAACTTCGATCGGGTCATCGATGTCCTGGGTGCGGACCACAAGCTGATCGGCGCACAGCTCGCAACGACACTCCGCCTCCTCGGGGAGCGCCCGCCGGAGATCGTCCACTTCGAGTTCGTCTCCCTCCCGGAGGGCTCGATGAGTACGAGGGCAGGCAAGTTCGTCTCAGCCGACGAGCTCCTGGACGAGGTCACCCGCAGGGCCTACGGGGAGGTAACATCCCGGAGGCCTGAACTCCCCGAGGCACAAAGGCACGACATAGCACGCTCCGTCGCCCTTGCGGCGGTCCGGTACGACATCGTGAAGATATCCCCCGACAAGAGCACGGTCTTTGACTGGAAAGAGGCCCTTGATTTCGAGCGGCAGAGCGGCCCCTACATCCAGTACGCCCACGCCCGGGCATGCAGCATCCTCGAAAAAGCCGGGACATTCGCGACTGCCTATGCGCCGGAAGACCCCCACGAGCACGCCCTCGTCCGCCACATCACGCGGTTCCCGCTCGTGATGGAAAACGTCGTGCGTGACCTCAAACCACACCTCCTGGCTGCCTATGCCCGGGAACTCGCAGACCTCTTCAACACGTTCTACCATTTCGTCCCGGTCTTAAAGAGCGAAGGAGTCCTCCGGAACTCCCGCCTCACGCTCGTTTTGGCTACCCGGAACACACTCGCGGAGGCGTTGCAGGCACTTGGCATCGACCCACTCACAACCATGTGATGCGCTGCGGCGCCAGGGTTACCAGTTCTTCAGGGAAGGGTCTTCCGCTGCCCTCAAACCGTGCCTCTGGTGCAAGAAGGCTTTGAAGGGGCAGGAGAAATGCTACAAGCACCAGTTCTACGGGATCGAGAGCCACCGCTGCGTCCAGATGACCCCTACGCTGCGGTGTAACCAGCGCTGCCTCTTCTGCTGGCGGTCTTTTGAGCATACCCATCCCGGCGGGAGAGACTGCACGCCGGCCGAGATCTGGGAGCGCCTCCCCTCGCTCCAGAAAAGGGCTCTCTCGGGTTACAAGCCGTCACCCTACGTCACGCCGGAACGTTTCGCCGAGGCACTGAACCCGCGGCATGTCGCCATTTCACTCTCGGGGGAGCCGACCCTCTATCCCTTCCTCCCGGAGCTCATCGGCCTCTTTGCCGAAAATGGTCTCACAACGTTTCTCGTGAGCAACGGGACGAACCCCGGTGTCCTCTCGCGGTGCAGGCCGTTCCAGACATACGTCTCGCTTACCGCCCCGGACCGGCAGACATACCTTGGACTCTGCAGGCCGGAAGAGGATTTCTGGGACAGGATCCAGGAGAGTCTCCAGCTCCTGGGAAGACGGAGGTCTGCGGTGCGCATTACCCTGGTGAAAGGCTACAACGACTTCAATCCGCTCTCGTACGCCCGGATGGTCCAGGATTCCGGCGCCACGTTTGTGGAGGTGAAGGGATATATGTTTCTGGGATACAGTAGAAAAAGATTGGAAAGGGAGAACATGCCGAGCTTTGCCCACGTGAAGAAGTTTGCGGAAGAAATCGCCCGTGGTTCCGGGTACCGGTTCAGGGACGAGAACCCTGCGAGCCGCGTCGTGTGCCTGGAGCGTGTCGAATGAGGTTTGATCCCGGAGCCTGGAAGCTACGGTCCCGCGAACACTTCGAGAAGGCCTGGCATGAGGGCCCGGGTGTCCTGACACCCCCGCGGGCAGCTGATCGGTACCCGCGGCTCCGCTACCCTGCTCCTCTCCCGCATCCCGTCTTCGATATGGTCCACCGCCTGCGCGAGACCTACCTCCGCCTCGGGTTCGTCGAGACCTGCAACCCCATCATCGTCGAGGAGCAGGACGTGTACAGGCAGTTCGGACCCGAAGCGAGTGCCGTCCTTGACCGGGTCTTCTACCTCGGCGGGCTCGATCGTCCCAACCAGGGGATAGGGAGGGAGGAGCTCGAGGGCATCGCGTCGATAACAGGAAAGGAGGTCACCGCTGATGAGGAGGCAAAACTCCGCCAGATCCTCCAGGATTACAAGAGGTCCGTGATCGACGGGGATGACCTTATCCATGCAACGTCGGAAGCCCTCGGTATCGATGACGGCGTGACCGTCGAGATCTACGAGAAAGTCTTCTCGGCTTTCCGTGAGCTTACTCCCCGGTCCTCCCGGTCCACGCTGCGAAGCCACATGACGAGCGGATGGTTCCTCACCCTCTCTGCCCTCTGGGAGAGAGGCCCGCAGCCCCTGAAACTCTTTTCCGTGGACCGCTGTTTCCGGCGCGAGCAGGAGGAGGGCCCGACCCGGCTGATGAGCTATCATTCGGCGTCCTGTGTCGTAGCCGGGGACGATGTCACAAACGAGGAGGGAAAAGCCGTTGCTGAAGCCCTCCTCTCTGCATTCGGTTTCACCGACTTCCGGTTCCGGCCGGACGAGAAAAGGTCGAAGTACTACATGCCCGACACCCAGACCGAGGTCTATGCACGCCATCCCGTCCACGACTGGGTCGAGGTGGCGACGTTTGGCATGTATTCGCCTTCCGCCCTTGCCGAATACGGTATCGGGATCCCCGTGATGAACCTCGGTCTCGGGGTGGAACGCCTTGCCATGATTGCAACAAATGCAAAGGATATCCGGGAAATGGTCTTTCCCCAGTTCCACCCCCGTCCTCTCGCGGACCTCGAGATTGCACGGGGAGTCACGGTGCGCAGCGAACCTGTCACGGTGGAAGGGAGGGTCCTGTGCCAGGCAATAGCCCGGACAGCACGGGAGCATGCGGCAGAGACCGGCCCCTGTTCGTTCGTTGCATTTGAGGGGCAGCTTGGTGCTGCCCGGATCCGTGTCCTCGTCGAAGAACAGGAAGAAGGGGCAAAGCTTCTCGGGCCTGCATGCGGCAACGAGATCTTTGTCTACCAGGGGTCCATCCTCGGTGTGCCGGACACCCCCCAGTGGGCTGTTGTCCGGACCGAGGGTGTTTCCTGCGGTATCTCCTACCTGGACGCTGTCAGCATGCTTGCTGCGGCCCGGATCGAGGAGGGGGCCGCCTGCGGAAAACCTGTTCACGTCCAGGTCAAAATGGCAAAACTTCCAAGCGACGTAAACCTGCGCATCGCCGACTACGTGATGCGGGATATCACAGACAGGAAGAAGAAAGTGGATGTCCGCGGACCCGTTTTCTTTGCGGTGCGATCGGAACTCATCTAGGTGCCTGCCCCTATCCGCCAACCCCCCACCCTATCCGCCTCCTATCCGGGCGGGGGAGACCCCCGGTTTTTCTCCCGGGGCCATGCAAGTACATTTCTGATTGCGTTGCTGTACTTTGCGACAAATGCCCCCGTGATCGAGGTCACGATCACCATCGTGGCTATAGTACTCGAAACTGCACCAGACCCCCAGAGGGCAGCGATGGCTATCGAGAACTCGCCCCGGCCAATGGTATTTGCCCATATCTCTATCCCGGAATTCCTGTTTCCATGGACAAAATGCCCGATGGCAATCCCGGACAGGTACTTGGAGAACACTGCAACGATGCTCACACCTGCAATCGCCACCACCGAGACCCCTTCGGCGAAGATATCGGTTGTTATCCCGAAGAAGACGAAGAAGACCACGAGGAAGACGTCCTTGAAAGGCCTCGAGTGAACCTCGAAGGAGACAGGGTCGATCGTCCCGAGGATGGTCCCGAACGCGATCACCATGAAAGACTCGGGGATCCCCCACGCGCTGGCCAGGGCCGCGATGCCGAGCACCGCGGAGAACGTCAGGAGCACGGGGAGTTCGTCGTCCCGTTTCAGGATCGACGTGATGTAGTCCCTGCCCGTATGCGTGATCAGAATAAGGGCAAGCAGGAGACTCACCGTCTTTGCTAAGACGATGAGGGGGTGTTCCCCTGATGACCCGAAGAATGCGAGGACGAGGATGACAACGATATCTTCAAAGACCATGAGCCAGACGATGGTTTCTGCCTCCCTCATCAGGAGCTTCTTGTTCTCGACAAGTGACGTGACCGCCATTGCCGTGCTGCTGATGAAGAATGCAGCGGCAACAACGAGGGCGTCTGCAAACGAAAAGCCCAGTGCATATGCTGCCACAAACCCGATGATGACGTTGATGTGGAGGTCCAGCAGCCCGCTCTGCGCAATGGCCCTGTGGTTGCTCCATATCCTGTCAGGCTTGATCTCAAGCCCGAGGAAGAAGAGGAGGAAGAGGAGGCCGAGATGGGTGAGGAACTGGGCGACGCCGTCCACCCCGACGAGGCCAAGCCCGCTCTTCCCTATGAGGAGCCCTGCGATGATGTAGAAGGGTATCGAGGGGAGCGCCAGTTTCTTGGTGATCAGGGCGAGCACCAGGCAGACAAAGAGAGCAAGGACGACCCCTTCCATCAGGTCACCAGGATAACCTGCTCAAGCTGCCTCAGCTGATCTGCCTCTCCGATGGCAACGATCGCGTCTCCTTCCTCGAACGTGAAACCGGGCGGCGGGTTGATGATGTTTCGCCCTCCCCGGGATACCGCGATCACCGTTGCACCCGTCCGGGCCCTGATCTGGAGTTCCTCGAGGCTCTTTCCCGCGCAGTGCTTTCCGATGATGTAGGTGTGCACGCTGATGCGGAGGTCAGAGAGTGCCGAGAATGCTATCTCCACGCTCTCCTTGTCGGCTTCCATGATGGCCCCCGACAGGATTGCTCCTATCCTGCGGGCTTCAGGGGGGGTCAGTTCGGCGACGCACGGTGTTGACGAATCGTGCGGGAGTGTGTACATCTGGATATTCCCGCTTTTCAAAAAGAAGATGGCAATGATATCCTTCTTTTCCGTTTCGAGCTCGTATTTCGTCCCTATCCCCGGCAGGTTGAGAGAGCGGAGTGCCATAAACACGTTTCTCCCGCGGATCTTAAAAAGAATGAGGAGACGGGGAGAATGGCCCCGGGCTACAGCCCGCCCGTGCAGAACCCTGGCTGCAGGTGCAAAAAAAGGAATGAGGACCCGGGAAAAAAAGGGGGGAGTTGACGGGTCCTTCCCAACCAAGGTGGCTCTTTTGGAGGGTTGCAGAGGGAGGTCGTTTTCTTTCCGGCCTCCTCGATCCAGATGTCGGGCATGCCAGTGTATAAACTCCTGCCGTGGAGGGTGAAAGTGTCCGGATACCACGGCCCATCCTCCATTTATTAATGCCAGCAGGGACCACACCATGGGTGATGCAGGTCCGCCTTATCGGTGTCGGCCGGGTGAAAGAGAATTACCTCCGGGAGGGGATTCGGGACTACTGTACCCGGATCATGCCCTACATGCGGGTCGATCTGCGTGATGTTCCCGATGAAAGGATACCGGAAAGGATGGGGGAGCGGGAACGGGAAGATCTCCTCGCCCGTGAGGGTGCACGGATCCTTGCTGCCACCAAAGGTACAGCCATCCGAATCGTGTGTGCGGTCGACGGGGAGCCCTGGAGCAGCGAGGACCTTGCAGACATGCTGAAAAAGTGGGAATTGGCCGGGCAGTCAAGGGTCGCGTTCATTATCGGCGGACCTCTCGGGCTTGCACGCCCTGTCCTGTCTGCCGCGACCCACGTGCTCTCCCTCTCCCGGATGACTTTTCCGCACCAGCTCGCCCGCCTCATCCTCCTCGAGCAAATCTTTCGTGCATGCCGGATAAACAGCGGCGAAGCCTACCATAAATAAGGGAGGGGGAAGGAGGTCAGGGGATTATCTCGCATCCGTTGTACCGCGTGTGGGAAAAGTCATCCTTCCTGATCAGCCCGCTCCGGATGCACTCCCTGACCCGGGGGAGCACTTCGAGGAGGCAATCGTGCAGGTTCTCAACCGTCTGGCACACGACCCTCCTCATCTCTTCGGGCCATGGCCGCATCACCTGTGAATAGAGACATCTTCCCCCGCAGAACCAGAGGAGATGACACGACGAACACGCGGAGTCAACCGCGACGCGGGGCAGGCCGAGGGGGTCGGCAGTCGCGATGTGCCCGACGTAGAACTCCTTCATCCCCACCATGACCGGGCAGGGTCCGATGTGACCGTCAGTCATGATGGTATAGTTGGCATGGCCCGAACCGCACCGGAGTGGACTGGCCCGCCCATTAAGGAGATCCTGCATGGGCTGGAGGAAGGGATACCAGCGGCGGACCCCTTCCCCGGCTTCCATGATCTCGACCCAGTCCCGGACAAGCCTCCGGATACCCGGATTATAACTGGTGCGGGCCCACTCGCAGAACGTCCGCATCGCGCCATCCCCCGAAAAATCCGCGTCGAGCTGCCAGTGAATGGACCGGAACGGGTAAGCGGGGTTTTCTGCAAGTGCCCGGACCGCCTCGATGATGTCCGTATCCTCCCCGACTGTCATCCGGGCAATGAGTTCCCCGCAAAACCCTCCCCGGGCAAGATCCTCCACGTTCTCCATGACACGTCGGTATGTCCCCTTTCCCCTGTGCCGGTCGGTCAGCTCCTCCGTGCCATCGAGCGAGACCAGGATGGTCTCGAACCTGTTCCGGTAGGGTGCAGGGAGGCGGGAGAGGAGGAGGCCGTTTGTCTGGAGCATGAACCTTCCTGCAGGGAGATGGTCCATGATCTCCTCGATGAGGGGGATTCGGAGAAGGGGCTCACCCCCGTAGAATGTCAGGCATGCCGACGGATCTTTCGCGAGGAAGGAATAGAGGTCCTGCAGATCGAAAGAGAGATCGGACGGAAGATCCCAGTCAATCTCCACGTCACGGCCACCCGGCCACGCTGCATCCCCTTCAAGGACCCTTCCCCTGCAGTAACTGCAGCACAGGTTGCAGTCATCGGTGAGGATGAGGTGAAAAAAGACCATTCCCATCGGAAAACGGCAGGGCTCTTATCGGTTTCCTTTCCGGGATACCGTGGCCGCGAGAACAAGTGCAGCAATGCCCAGTGATAAGAGGGGAATGGGTATGGCAAGGGGTGTTGCTGTCTTCCTTGGTGCAGTCGTCTGCGGCGGGACCGCTGTCCGGAGGAGTTCCGGGGAGCTCCGTGCCCTGTAGAGCGTCTCGTTGACCCGCTGTAACCCGGCTATGGCGTTCTCCATCTTCGGGTTAATCCGGACCGCTTCCTGGTATGCCTCGAGCGCTTCCTGGTACCGGCCGAGGTGGGAAAGGGCATCTCCCTTCGTTGTCCAGAGCTGTGCGTTGTACCGTGCCTCGTTGGGGTTGCGCCTCATCTCCTTTTCTGCAAGCCGGACGACCTCGTTATAGATCTCCATTGCCTTGTCGGACCGTCCCATCTTCTGGAGGCAGACCCCCTTTTCGTAGAGAGTGTACAAATCGTTGCCGTAGATGGCAAGGGCCCTGTCATACGAATCGATAGCCGCCTGGTACTGCTCCTGCGCCTGGAGAGCATCGCCCTTGTTCTTCCAGGCCGCCGTGTAGTAGGGGTCGATATCGAGTGCTTTCTGGAAGGACTCGACCGCGTCGGGGAACCTGCCGACCTTCATCTGCGTGATCCCAAGCCGGTTCCATATCTGGCTGCTGTAGGGGTCAAGATCGATTGCCTCCCTGTAGAGATCGAGGGCCTCCGTATACTGCCCCTGCAACACGAGGTCATCTGCCCTTCTCATGAGGCCCTGGGCAATCTCGGCCGGGGTGTCGGCAAACACGGGGGCTGCCAGAACGACAAGAGTTGCCGCTACTGCAATGAAGATCCCGATCCTGCCATTCCCCGATACGGTTTGTCCACTCCTCATATCACTTCTTTAATCATTGATGCCCGGCACTATATAAAAGCTGATTTGACTGCCAGAAATGTGGCAGCGTCTTTCGACCCCCTCCGGGATGGTGCAGGAATCCTCACCCTGCATATGTCATTCCCCTCCGCCCTGAAATCACTCGGGAGATTGGACTTGGGGGCATAGACTTACTCTGGCAGAGGCAGGCTGGTTCATGGGAGGGAAAAATCCCGCGCAGGGTTTTGGGGGGACACAACTCATCGTGACAGTATAAAACGCGGACTCTCTCCTGTCACCAGCGGAGATCTGAACGGTAGTGGGCTCGAGGAGATTCGAACTCCTGACCTCCGCCGTGTGAAGGCGACGTCATAGCCAGCTAGACCACGAGCCCGAGTGCATCGACCGGGAATTGAACCCGGGCTATAGGCTTGGAAGGCCTAAGTCATGCCACTAGACCATCGATGCAATGAGCCTTTTTATTTTGGAAATGATGCGTATTATGCTTTGTGTTCCCGCGTCCCCTTTGCCCCGGAAGCCACGGAATCGGCCCTGTTTGGGAGAGAAACCAGATTCGCGGGTGGAGGGGAAATGCCACCATCCATCCCGTGCAATGGCGATAAAAAGTGAAGTGCAGAAAGGCACTGTCTTCTCTAGTATCCCCTCATCTCGAGCTCGATCTTCTCGAGCGCTGCGATTCTCTTTTCCAGGGGTGGGTGGGTGGAGAAGAGCTCCATCAGCGTCGCTCCCGAGAGTGCCGGAATGATGAAGAAAGCATTTGCACTCTCGACCATTCTCTTCTGTTCCGGGGGGATGTAGTCCATCCTGCCGCTGATCTTCTCGAGTGCAGAGATGAGGTCTCCCGGCCGCCCGGTTATGTAGGCACTTCCGCGGTCGGCAGAAAACTCCCTGTACCGGGAGAGGGCCATGATCAGGAGCTGCGATACGAAGTAAACGATGATTGCCACGATACCCGCGATGATCCAGGGATTGTCATCCCTGCGCGAGAACATGCTCGCAAAGAGGAAGTTGTTCATGATCAGCGCAGCGATCATCGCCACGAAACTTGCCACCGTCATGGTCAGGACATCCCTGTTCTTCACGTGGGACAGCTCGTGTGCAATGACTGCCTCGAGCTCCCGGGGGGAAAGGAGCCTCATGATGGAATCGGTAACTGCCACAACGGCATGGCGCGGACTCCTTCCCGTGGCAAATGCGTTCGGAACAGGAGACTGCATGATCGCAACCCTGGGCATGGGTAATCCGGCTTCAGTTGCCAGCTTCTCGACCATGGCAAAGAGCTGGGGGTTCTCGTCCCTCTCGATCACCCTCGCCCGCGTGCTCCAGAGCACGAGCTTGTCCGAGAAGAAATACTGGACGAACGCCATCCCGAACACGAGTATGACCAGGAACGGGAGTCCCACACCGAGCATGGAGAGTACTGCGAGGAACACCAGGTATACCAGGAACAGGAGGAACATGGTCAGCCATATCCTCATGGTCAACCCGAGATCGCGTTTCCATACTTTCATAAGTAACTTATTTGCCCTGCAAAATCTATAAATATTCCTCCAGCGGCATTCTGACCCCAAAAAACCAGGATTTCGCGGACGGAAGAGTGCCACCATTGTTCAAGTGGAGACGACACCATGGAACTTGACGAGATAACCATCAGCAGGGCCATCGTGGCATCCTATCTCGAGAAATTCCTCGATTTCATGGAGATGGACGTGGCCGTTGTCGGCGCCGGGCCATCGGGACTCACGGCAGCTGCCCTCCTCGCGGAAAGGGGACACCGCGTCGGCATCATCGAGAAGAAACTCTCTGTCGGGGGTGGCATGTGGGGAGGGGGAATGATGTTTCCCCGCATCGTTGTCCAGGAGGAGGCCCGGCGGCTCCTCGACCGTTTCGCAATCAGGTATACACCCTACCGGGAGGGTTACTACGTCTCCTCCTCTGTCGAGGCCGTGTCAAAGCTTACGGCTGCTGCATGCGACGCGGGTGTCGAGTTCTTCACGCTCTTTTCCGTCGAAGACGTGATGATCCACGGCGACGGGAGGCTCTCGGGCCTCGTCCTGAACTGGACGCCCGTGGAGATGGCCGGGCTCCACATCGACCCCCTCACCATGGGCTGCCGGGTTGCCGTGGATGCAACCGGTCACGACGCCGTTCTCGCACGCCTCGTCGAGAGGAAGGGAGGGGAGATCCGGGTGAAGGGAGAGAGTTTCATGTGGGCACACCGGGCAGAGAACGAGATCCTCTCTCACACGCGGGAGATCTTCCCCGGGCTCGTTGCCTGTGGCATGGCTGCCAATGCAATCGCAGGGGAACACCGGATGGGGCCGGTCTTTGGCGGTATGCTCCTTTCCGGAGAACGGGCAGCAGCACTTGCCGGTTCACTCCTCCGGACGTGATGCATCCCCATACCCTTTTTAGCCGATCCCCGCAACTTTCATGTATGAGTGAGATCGATCCGGATTCGCTCTCCGACCTCGCCTGCGGGCTTTTCTTCCACCTGCTGAACCGGGAGCTCCATGACCGGGGGCTTGTCCTCTTCTCTCTGGTCGAGAACCGGGTCGACTTCCGGGATGCCTTTTTGGAGGTATTCCGTTCCTTCTGCGCGGATTACCCGGACCTCGGAGAGGCGATGGAAAAGAAGTACGGCGGACCGGAGGGGGTCTACGGGCTCATCTGCCAGGGCGAGGGGGTTATACCCGGAAAGACGACGACCATGCACTGGATCGTCCAGGATGCTCCCGGCGTCTCCCCGGATGCCATCGAGGACGAGCTTGCAGGGAAATGGCTCATCTTCGTCCCGCCCGCCGAGGTCGATTCTGCCTGGGCCAGGGTGCGGGATGCAACCTGCCGGGGAGAACTGGGGATCTCGTCGAAGGTGAGCACCGCGCGACCCGATCCCGATTCGCGGGACGAGCGAAAGGTCATCTATGTCTACACGCGCGACTGGCGTGACGAGGCCGACGTGATGCGGGTCCGCGAAAAGTTGCGGGAACTGGGTTTTACGGAAAGAATCGGGTACAAGAGGAACATCGAGACCTATCGCGGTGAATACAGCGAGCGGGGAAAAAAGGTAACCTATTATTCGGCCTGATGGATCAGGCCTTGCGTTCCTTGTTCTTCGGCCGGAGGTGCTGGTACCCGCACTTGCGGCACCTCGTTGCGCGGAGAGCGTTCCTTGCGTTGCATTTCATGCAGATTTTCACGTTGAGCAACCGTGCTTCAGCTTCTGGGAACCGTGCCATGGTCAAACACCGCAGATTCAGTCTTTAAATAAACGTCCTTCGAACACATAAGGATTTGCGTACCCCCGCGAAAAGACCGGTACCTTCTTCCCTATACCCGGGCGATAAGGAAATCCCGGAGCCGCCTGAGAGCCCGGGCCCGGTGCGAAACCCTGTTCTTCTCCTCCGGGGACATCTCGGCAAGGGTGCGCCCGCGCCATTCGAAGATCGGGTCGTATCCAAACCCACCCGTCCCCCGGGGCGCAACAACCCTTCCCTGTATCCTGCCGGAAAATACGCGGATATCATCGCCGTCGGCATAGGCAATGGCCGTCTCGAAAAAGGCTTTCCGGTCAGAGACCCCTTCCATCAGGCGCAGGATACCCTCGTTGCCGATCGTTTCCTGCACGAATGCTGCGTAGGGGCCGGGAAAACCGCGGAGTGCATGGATGTAAAACCCGGTATCGTCACAGATCAGCGGCCTTTTGAGGATTTGGTACGCGTATTCCGCCTTCTTTTCCGCGATCGTTTTAACGCTGTTGTCCCGGACCTCGGGGCACTCGAGTGCAACATGCGTCACCTCTGCCACCCCCCCGAAGAAAAGACCTATCTCGCGTGCCTTGTGGGGGTTGTTCGTGACAACCGTGATCTTCACAGGTACCTCCCCCTCCGCTCGATCTCCTGTTCCCGCACGATGACCTCGTCGGCGAATGCACATTCCGCCCTGTACCCCTTCAGGAAAGATTCCTTTAATGCAGCGTGGTTATCCGTCGTACTCTCCAGAGTCTGGAAGAGAACATGGAGGTCAACGCCGCGTGCTTCGAGCTCCCCTGAAACCTGGGCGAGGCCGAAATCGATGAGGAAGCACTGGCCATCCCTGCAGATCATGTTGCTCGTCGTCAGGTCACCATGGACGATCCCTGCTGAATGGAGTCTTCCTACCGTCTTTCCAGCCAGGTACATGTTTTCGCCGGAGAGCTGATCCCTGACGAGGGGGCCTTGAATCCTCTCCATCACGATCGTGTCTGCCGTGATGTCACGGATGACGGGTGTCGGGACACCGTGTCTCCTGGCCATGGAGATGAGGCGTGCCTCTGCCCTCGTCCGTTCCGAGATGAGGCGCGCATCGAGGGAGGGCTGGCGGTAGGACTTTTTCTGGCGCTGCTTTTCAACAAAGTCGGGACCGACCCTGACAATGGCCTCGGCACCCCGGGCGACCCCCGGTTCCCCGGCTCTCCGCGCTCCCTGTACCGTCCCGCCATCCCACCACGTGACCTCGACCTGGTCCGCCCGGAACACGGGATTTGCCCGGGTCTCCCCGGGAGGCATGGTTATACCCCTGCCGAGCATGAGCCTCCCCGTATAGGCAATCATCGCCCCGTTGTCTCCCATGAACTTCCTGTCAGGCACGTGGAGAACTGCCCCCCTCTCGCTGCACATCGTGGCAAGCATCTCCTGCAGGCGGCGGTTTGCTCCAACACCCCCGACGAGCAGGACCTCGTCCTTGCCTGCATGGGCAAGCGCCCTCTCGGTCACCTCCACGCACATCGCAAACGCGGTCTCCTGGAGGCTGTTGCAGACGTCCTCGAGGGGGGCTGGGTGGTCCTTTGCAGCGCTCACCAACCCTGAGAAGGCAAGATCCATGCCCTTGACCGTGTAGGGCAGCTCCACGTACCCGCCTTTCAGGGCGAGCCGTTCGACCTCGGGACCACCGGGATGGGGAAGACCCCTGCTCCGTGCAAACTTGTCCAGCGCATTTCCAAGGCCGATATCCAGGGTCTCCCCGAATATCCTGTAACGCCGGTTGAGGTACCCGATCACCTGCGTGTTTGCGCCGCTGGCATAGAGGACGATCGGGTCACGGGCACCGGTGGCAAACCGCCCAATCTCCACGTGGGCAACGCAGTGGTTCACTCCCACGAGCGGGACGTCGAGGGCAAGCGCAAGCGCCCGCGCAGCAGTTGCAACGGTCCGAAGGCAGGGGCCGAGGCCGGGACCCATGGAGAACGCAACTCCCGCAATCTTCCCCGAAGGGGGCATAACGCGGGCAATGACCTCCTTCATGAAGGTTGCATGGTGCTGCGCAGCCTCCCGGGGGTGTATCCCCCCCTGCGGGGGCATATAGGGCTTAGAGTAGAGTGAGATGAGGTCTTTGTCAAAAAGAGCGGCGGAGAGGTTCCAGGCTGTTCCCTCGATCCCGAGGACCGGGCCGATATCTGGCATGATGAGTGTTCCCGGGACGGTCCTGCCTCCCGAACCGTGCAGGTGTCAGGTGCCGGTGTCCCTTCAGGCTGCCTTCCGGAACTCGGTATACCCGCACTTCCCGCAGGCTGCGCGGTCAGGGTGCTCGGCAAGGATGATCCCCGGGCCGCAGCGGGGGCAGAACTTCCGGGAGAACGCGACTTTGCCACCGGAGACAGAGTAATAGGTCCCCCTGCCGGGTTTTTTCGCCTTCGCCTTCTTCTTTGCCGCCATGGTTCTACGCCCCCTCTTCTTTCGGTTTCGGGACGCCGCGCTTGAGGAGGAACTCCCGCTCTGTCCTGTTCCTCAGCTCCTCGGTATCGTAAATTCGTGCATTTCCTGTGCAGGAGGTCATCCCGAAACTCGTTTTCAGGGAGTCCAGCGCGACCTGGTTCTCCTTGGCATTCAGCATTGCCGCAAGCTTTCCCAGGACCTGCAGGCGTGATGGTGTCGGACCATCGAAGCGAAGGACAAAGTCAACCTCCCTTCGCCCGAGCAGTTCATTCCGGTTATCCCTGGTAACCTCGATCTCCATTGGTATCCTCTCGGTATCCTCTTATTATACGCGCCCGGGTTATTTATATCCTATCTCGCTGCCCCCGAAACGCCACGGTGATGCATTTTCGCAGGCTTCCCGGGCACGTTCCTTTCCGGATCGCAGGGGGATCGGGTCATAGTTCGAGTCCGCCATCGTCGCCGGGAACAAAACACGCAAGGAGCCTGCGGGCCTCTGTTCTTGCGGACTCGTCTATCTTTCTGATAACAACCCCTTCCCCGGGCTGGCCGTAGAGGATGATACTCCCGGGAGCGAGAATGAGCGCAAGGGGGATGACGGCGAGATCCTCTTCGCCCTCCACGATGATGAGGGCCGGCGGGGAGGAGACTGCGGCCTTCAGCGTATCGACGAGGTCCCGCGTGATGGTGCCTGCAGGGTTTACTGCAGAGAGGACTCTTGGAAAAACGGCAGGGACGCGGTTGCACGGCTTTCGCATCGTGTGGCCGTCGACGACCGCTATACCGGGGACGATCCCGTGTTTCAGGGCATTATGGGTGACGATGTCTCCCACAGTACAGACAAAAGAATTCCCGATTTCCGGGACTATGCAGCTGAAATCGGGTTCGAGTCTCCCAAAGGGGGCCTTAAAGTGGTGACGGTGACGGTCCGGGAGTCGGAGCATCAGCGGACCTTCAGGGCGTACCTTCCGGGCAGGGTGATATTCATCTTCCTGGCGATCTCCGAGTTCTTCGGGTCGATGATGACCAGGTACCCTGCCCAGTCCGTCGACAGGTTGGACGTCCCGCAGATGGGGCATGCCTCCCCTTCGACGACCCGGTGGCACTCCCTGCAGACCGTAACGAGCTTCTTCCTAGCGGCTGCCACGTTCTCCACCGCCCTTCGCTTTCTCCTTCTCCTTCAGCATGTCCTCCTCGAGCCAGCGTGCCGTCCCGAGACCCGCCTGGCGCATGGTCAGGCCTATCTTGCTGTCCCGGGGCTCTCTCTCGTTCAGGGAGAGGGTGACCACGCGGACCCTGACAGGTTCCCCCACACCGATGAACCTCTTTGAGTCCTGGCAGATGAGCCGCGCGTTCTTCTCATCGTAGTTGATGTACTCGTCGGATATCTGGCTGACGTGGAGCATGGCATCGATGGGACCGAGGCTCACGAACGCACCGAAACTCGTGGTCTCCACCACGAGTCCCTCGATCACTTCCTGGAGAGAGAGCCTGAGCACGACGGCCTCGAAGTCAACGTCATAGTAGATGGCGCCATCCCCGGGGACGATTTCGCCTTCCCCGATTGTGATGACCCGGGTCACGGCAATGAATATCCCAATCTCCTTGTCGATACTCCCTTCGAGGTGCTCCTGGAGGACATCCAGTATCACCCGGGACAGCTCCTCGCCCATGCGGTGCGGTGGGACCCGCACCTTGTCAGACATCTCCATCTTGTAGTACATGCGCCACTCTCTCCCGTTACCTCTTCAATAAACCAAGTTTTTTCTTGTGCATAAGGGTGATCACGGGAACTCCCGCAGAGAGCAGGAGGTCTCGCAGGCCCCTGTCGTTCGTGACCACCATGCAACCGTGCTCCCGGGCATACCTCAGTATCTTTTCGTCCACGCTCCCGCCGGCATACCCGCTCGGCACCTCGTGGCACCTCCCGGCGAGGGTCAGCGCGAACCGCGCAGCACTCCCCTCGCTCCCATGGCCCCGGGAGAGCCCCGCGAGCTCGCGGAGAGCTTCTGTCAGTATCAATGGTTCATATGCCCCAATAATGTTTCCGAGCTCCTCAAAGACGTCCACCCGGAACTGCGAGGGTATCATCAGGGCATTGGAATCAAAGAGGACCTTCACTCGGTCAGGACGCCCATCCCGATCAGCCGCCATCTCCCTCCCACCTGGCGGCTGATGGCAATGCGGGCCCCGGTCTCTGCGCATACCGGTCTCTTGAGAGTGGTCTCGACAATATCCTTCCGCGTGTTGACCACGATCCCCACCGTCACCGCCGTCCCGACAGAGAGCATCAACGGTTCGTTGTGCTTGAGGGGTTCTATCTGTGTCTCGCTGCTGGCCCCGACCACGCGTTCCATGAGGGTGACGCGGAACCTGATCCTGTCCCACACCGGCGGGAGTTTTCCGGGGTGGCCGGCCACCTGGCCTGCAAGGGCATCGCTCTTGGTCAGTGCAGGGTCCAGTTTCGTTCCTATCCCGAGGAGCCCGCCCGGCGTTGCCTCGGTTACCTTCCGTGACCCTGCATTGATGGTCGTGATCTTAGTCTCTATCGGCTCCCACCGGAACCTGTTCTCTGCCTGAACCTGCAGGCCGGGCCGGATCTCGATGTCATCGGACTCCCGGAGAATGCCCCTGATCAGTGACCCTCCGATGACCCCGCCCTTGAGGTCGCGCCAGTTCGAACCGGGCTTATTGACATCGAAAGACCGCGCCAGCAGCATCAGCGGTTCTGCATTCGGATCGCGTTCGGGAACGGGAATTGTCTGGTCGAGTGCCTCGACGAGAGCCCCCATGTTGATGGCCTTCTGGGCAGAGACAGGTATGATCGGTGCGTTCTCGGCAATTGTCCCCTTGACGAAAGCCCGGATCTGCTCGTAGTGCCTGAGTGCCTCCTTCTGGGAGACGACATCGATCTTGTTCTGGACAATGACAATGTTGCGGATGCCGACGAGCTGGAGCGCCATCAGGTGTTCTTTCGTCTGGGGCTGGGGACACGTCTCGTTTGCAGCAATGACGAGCATTGCCCCGTCCATCAGGGCAGACCCCGAGAGCATCGTCGCCATGAGCGTCTCGTGGCCGGGTGCGTCCACGAAGGACACCGAACGGAAGGCAACGGCTTTTCCGCCGCAGACCGGGCATTCCGGCTGTGTCCCGAAAGAGTCCGGACCCTCGCACCGTTCGCACCGGTAGAACGTGGCATCTGCGTATCCCAGGCGTATCGAAATACCTCTCTTTATCTCCTCGCTGTGGCGGTCTGTCCACATCCCTGTCAGGCCATAGACCAGTGTCGTCTTTCCATGGTCCACATGCCCCACCACGCCGATGTTTACGCTGGGAATTGTCACGTCATGCAATGCCAATCGAACCTCCCTATTCAATATAAAAACACACCTACTTAATACTCATTGAACGGGGATTTCTGCCCCTCGCTCGTCCTTTCCGGCTATGGGACACATGACGATCCCCGGCACTTTGCATGGGGATTGCTCTCTTTCCATGGGCGAAAGGTTCACCCTTCCCGGGCCTCTTCGTCACGGAGAAAGACCCGGGTATGCCGGGGCGGGTAGAAGATGAACCCGTCTTCCCGGAGGGGATCATAAAGGAGCGTTCCCCCTTCCTCCCTCCTTGCGACCAGAACGTACGAATTGTAGAGGAGCCGCCGTACCTCCGGATCCCGTACGTGTCCGGAAAGGTTCCCCGGGAAGCCCGCACTGCCTTTGGGATACACCTGTTCCTCTTTGGGACTGGAGAACAGGTACGTGAAGAAGACGCGGTAGGCATCCCCGCAATCCCTGATCACCAGCCATTTCAGGGGGTTGAATGTCGGGACTGTTCTTCTCCCGAACCGGGTTTCAGCAATGCCCCTCAGTCCCGCACGGGCAACCACGATACCCGCGATGAACACCCCGTAACCCTGCAGCCACTGCATCGTTGCCAGCCCGAAGAGAAAAAGGCAGAGGAAACCGATGCTTGTCAGGAGGAGGAGAATGCTCGGTCCGGGGAATATCCCAACCGTCATTTTCCTTTCCCGCAGAGGGTACAGGAGGGGTATGCCGGGGAAAGCGAGGAGGTCAAGGGTCACGTGGGTCAATGCTCCGCCCAGTGCGGGAAAAAAGATCGTTCCCATGATTGCCGGGAGCGGGGGGTCCTGCCCGGTCGCACCTGCCCATGCAAGGAAACCCGCTGTGACTCCTGCTGCTATGAAGGGAATGCCCCCGAGGCTGTGGGTAAAACCCCCGTGTGTGAAAATAAAGAGCCTTGGATCGCGATCAGACAGGGCATGAAGGAGAACATCGCAATCGGGAAGGACTGCTCCCAGAACCGCCGAGAGGAGAGCCGCTCCCTGGAGGGGGTTGGAAAAAACCAGGATGGCGACCAGGGTATGTGTGATGCTGTCCACGGAACCTTTCCCTTCCGGTTGTCAGCCGGAACACACCCCATCAGGACGAGGCCCTGCGCCGGACCAGGACAACCGTGAGGTTGTCGTCGCTTCCGTTCTGGAATGCTTCATAGACCAGCTTCCTGCAGGCGTCTTCAAGGTCGTCACCCCTCTCTGCCACTATCTCCACGATGCGGGAATCCGGGATAAAATCCGAAATCCCGTCAGAGCAGAGGACAAGGTATCCGGGAGGAAGAGTCGCCTCGTGCATGCCCGGCCCGGGATCATGGAGGGTAAGCTGCCCTTGTCCGGCACTGGCGGCGTCAGGAGCGGTCCCCTTCTCTTCTTCCGCGAGGAAGAAGACCTTGCGGGAACCGGGACTGCTGACAACGCACTCGCCACCGGGGCTGATAATGGCAACCCCCAGCGCCACACCGGAAGGCTCGATTCCCGGGTTCTCTGCTTCGAGGCTGTAGAGGGCCCTTTCGGCCCGTCCAAGGAGTTGCTCGAGCGTCCCGGCCAGTGTCTTTTCCCGCGCGGCCCCTCCTGCGCCGAGCGCGTCCACCGCGATCTGGGCTGCAGTCGGACCTTCCTTTGGTCCGCCCATCCCTTCAGCGACAGCAAAGACGTACATTTCGCCGAGATCCGCTGCAAGGAATGCGTCTTCATTTCTCTCCCTCAGGCCCTTCTCGGAGAAGCCGAAGAACTCAAGGTGACCCATCTTTTCTCCCTCCATGCGTGTGTTCCCCGAGCCTATTAAACATGTATAAACGGCTCCTCATGGCTGACCAGTACCACAAATTGCCATTTTGGAGATCCTGTTTTACGAAGTTTTAAGTTATAATATAAGAAGACAGTCTTTGAGAAGAGGCAATGAACCATGACTGTTGATACTGAACTCTCCCGGATCGGCATTTCGCTCCCGAAAAATCTGCTGGACAAGTTCGACGAGATCATCAATTACAGGGGATATTCCTCGCGGTCCGAGGGTATCAGGGACGCAATCCGGAACTATATCACCTACTACAAGTGGATGTCGGACGTGAAGGGAGAACGCCAGGGTGTCATCACCATGATATACGATCACGGTCAGCGAAACCTCCTGACCACCCTCACGGACATCCAGCACGAGTTCATGGGCATCATCCAGGCATCGCTCCACTCCCACGTAACCCATGACAGGTGCCTTGAGGTCGTGCTCGTCAGGGGGGATGGTTCGCAGCTGAAGGCCCTCGCCGAGCGCCTGATGTCACAAAAAGGAGTTGAATCCGTCAAACTGACGACGATACCCCTAAACGACTAACCACCACCCTCACAACTCTGGTCCGTGTGGCTGATGGCCTCCTGGAACCCGGTTCCCGAGTAGAACTCTCTCTCTTTCTTTATCTTTTCAACCGTGTCCTCGAGGGCTCCCTCTTTCCTTTCACCCACGTTCACCGCAGGGACGAGCTGGTCGACCCGGTAGAGGAGCCGGGTGGTGTCGAGTTCGGCAAATGTCTTCCCGCCCTCGACAGTGAGCGAAACGATGGTGCCGGTCGTCCCCGTCCGCGGGTATCGCACCCGCATTCCCACTGCTGCCTCACCAGTCTCCATACACATGTGACGGGTGCGTGGAAAATATAAAACTCTTCCCGCCCCCACGGGATATGATGGAGGTCGAACTTGCCCATGTGCGGAAGGTATTCTGCGAGGGGACCCACAGGGCAGAGGTACCGGGGGAGACGGAAAAAGCTGCACGGTCCCTGATGGAATCAGCCGGCGTGGAGAAGATACAGGATCTCACGCGGAAGGACCGTCTCGGCATCCCCTGTTTTGCCGCCCGGCGACGCCGGGCTCCCCGCGGGGGCAGTCCCCTCCTGCCGGGCATGGGACGGACCCGCCTCCTGGCCCGCGTATCGGCAATGATGGCGGCAATAGAACGGCATTTCGGTGAATACAGGGGTGAACCCCTGGAATGCGCCAGTTACGAAGAGGCCACGATTCGCGGTGCGATCGATCCGCGGTCCCTCATCCTTCCCCGGCCGCCTGCCCCCGGAGAGCAGATCCACTGGTCTTCCGGAAAGGATCTCCTCACCGGCGAAGATGTCCTCGTCCCGAGCAACGCCGTCTTTTTTCCCTATGAATCGCGCGGACTCGCCATGCAGCTCTTCCCAGGCGACCCGGTCGGCCTTGCCAGTGGCAACGCACGGGAAGAGGCAATACTGCACGGGCTCCTCGAGCTCCTCGAACTTGACTCCCTGAGCCGTGCAGAACGCAGGAGAGACATGGGCAGGAGGATCGCGGTCGATACACCCGGACCTGTGCAGGACCTCCTCGATAAGTTCGGGAAAGCAGGTGTGGAGATCCACCTCTGGCTCATCGGGGGACGAACGCGGGTCCCTGTTGTTGCAGCCGCTGCAGACGACCCGGGGGCAAGGGACCCGGGCCTCCTCATCATGGGCTCGGCCTGCCATCCCGATCCCGCGATCGCAGTTGAAAGGGCACTTCTCGACGTTGCCTTCTCCCGGGCGTCCTACCTCGCGGGCGTGCTCTCGTCACCTCGGCGTGACATGCTCCTTGCCCGTGCCGGGTACGAGCGCATGAAAAGGATCAACCACGAGTGGTTTGCGCCTGCCCCGGAGGTTGCTCTCTCCTCAATTCCCGGTTGCAGCACCCGGTGGTTCGACGAGGATATCGCGCTCATCCTCGATGACCTGCAGGCTATCGCAGACCATGTCTGCATTGTTGACCTCAAATCCGCCCCCCTCCCGGTCGTCAGGGTGGTCGTTCCCGGCCTCGAGGTTTCGCACCTCCACAAGGACCGCCGGGTGAGCAGCTGACCGGGATTTCCTTCTCCATCACCTGCCCCGGGCGTCTGCATCCTGCCAGCGGGCGGGTTTTTTTCAGATCATCACTTTCCGAAGGAGCCTTGCGATCCTCCTCGTGCTCGCCCTCGGGCGGAGCCCCGCGGGAACCGGATAAGGCTCGTCCCGCTGCAGGGCATCGAGGATGGAAAAAACTGCCTTTCCCAGGGACGGACCATACCCTCCTTCCAGGACGAGTGCGGGCGGGCATCCCGCGGCTTCCCGGACCATGGAACAGAGGAGCCCGAAATCCCCGGGAGCAAGACGCATCCCTCCCTTCGGGTCATCAAACAGAGGGTCCTGCCCGGCCGAGATGATCACCGCGTCCGGGTCGAAATGGACGAGGGCCTCGCAGAACACGCTCGAGAAGATGCAATAGTAGTCACCGATCCCTCCCCCCGCAACAAGGGGAGCGTTTAAGGTAAAACCCATTCCCCTGCCTTCTCCCACTTCATCGATCCAGCCGGACCACGGGAATACGTTGGCCTGGTGGATGGAACAGAAGAGGACGCGGTCGCTCCCGTAGAAGATCTTCTGTGTCCCGTTCCCGTGGTGCAGGTCCCAGTCGATGATTGCGACGCGGTCCACCCGTTCAAGCGCCCATGCTGCAGCGACCGCGGCATTATTGAAGAGGCAGAACCCCATCGCCCTCCCGGGTTCCGCGTGGTGACCGGGAGGGCGGACAAGGGCAAAACAGGACTCTCCCGAGAGGGCACGCCTCACCGCCGCAATGGACGACCCGGCAGCCAGTGTCGCAACCCGGAACGACTCTTCGGTCACGTACGTGTCCATATCGAGGTACCTCCTGCCGCCGTACGAGCAGAGTTCCTCGATAGTCCGGATATGCCGTGGCTCGTGCACCCGGGCGAGGTCTTCGAACGATGCCTGCTCCGGGTGATGCCTCCTTAGTGAGGACGGGATGTGCGCAATTGCATCCAGCAGCCGCCGGCTGTTCTCCTCGTGCCAGCCCAGGTCATGGTGCGTGAACTCTTCCCCTGTGATAACCGAGCACCGGGCAGCCATTCACCCAACCGGGAGCCCCTGCAGGACTGCCTCCTCGGGGACCTCGAACTCCCTCCCTGTCCCGACAATGCGGTATTTCCCCTTCGTCCTTACCTCGTAGGGCGATCCCGTTGTCGCATACGGGACGATGAACGTGCCGTCCCGGCTCTCCTGCCTGTAGGTAAACTCCCTGCCGGTGTTCGTCACGACATCAACCTCGATTGTCCCCTCACCTGCGATGCGGGCACCGGGGACATACTCAAAGACCTTGACGTACCTCATGTCGGTGATCAGGTCCGGTGACGCGTTGGCTTGTGCCTTTGCAAGGATATTCGTGGGGGACTCGTGGACGAGCCGGTAGTGTCTCAATGCCGGCACCTTCCCGACCGGTATCCGGATGTCGGGAGAGATGACGAGGGCCCGTTTGCCGGGTGCTGCATCCCTGTTATAGGCGTCTGCGGCTTCCAAAGCGGCCTGCGGGTCCATGGCAAGTGCCTTTGTTGCAACCGGATATGTTGTCCGGCTCTCGTCAACCTCGACGTAGTAGACCTGTTTTGCGTCCGCCATGGAACCATCGAAGTTGTGGAGTCGCGAGATCATGGTTACGAAATACGGTGCCTCGTACATCTCGACCGGTGAATACGTTTCCGTGCCCCCCTGGCCCGGCACAAGGATGACCTCTGTGTAAGGCGATAGACCTGCACTCGTATTGAACCACGTCGCCATCGCCCAGAACTTGCCGATGTCCATCTCGACATCCGTCATGACGTACCGGACACCGAGGGCTTTTGCAATTGCACTGTTCCTCTCTTCGTCCGCTGTCATGAAGAACGCGGCTGCACCGTTTTCTCCTGCCACTCCCGACTGGAAGGGGTTTGCATTCGGGATACGTTTTGCGATGTACGTGATCAGGTGCCCGTAGTCCCACCACGACATGACACCGTACGACTCCGGCGGGTACCGGAACGTCTCCTTCTGGTAGATGCGGTAGTAGTCGACACCCGGGTCCGGCGTGTTCTTCTCCATCCACTCAAGCGACTCGCGCCAGTCGGGGTTCATGCGGAGCGCTCCGGAACCGGCCACCCGGAGCTCGTAGGAGACCTGGAAATAAGCAAATACGCAGAGAATGAGAAGAACCACTGCGACTGCTCCTATCTTCAGGGGGTCTCTCCTGCTTGCCGCCCGTTCCTGCTTTGCCTTCTTCTTCCCTTTCTGTTTTGCATCAGGTCTGTCCGTGACCGGCCCTTCCCTGTTCTCCCCCTTTTCCGCGGTCAGGAGCAGGGAGATGTCTTTCCAGCCCCATCCGACGATCCATCCCACGAAAAGTCCTGACAGGAGGGCGAGAGGGGCTGCAAAATAGTATTCATACCTGATATGCTGCCACGTCGCGATGATGATGACAAGGGACCAGACGAGAACGACGAGGTGTTCATCCCTCTTCTCCTTCCAGAGAAGGATACAGAGGAGGACGAGGCCCGCCGCCAGAAGGATCAGACCAAGTCCAAAGTTATCCCACGCATCCGCGATTGTCCATGACCGTGCCTCCTGGATGGTGAGGTAAAGCTGGTTCTGTCCGAAGAACTGGATAATACTCGCGACAAAGGTGGAAAAGAGGCCGGGGATAGCGACTGCAAAGAACCCGAACACGACCACAAACAGGCCGGCTAATCCCGCGAGGTACTGCACCTGCCCCCTTTCCCGGAAGAACCTCCCGAGGACATAGAGGACTGCCGTCCCGAGGATGATGAGAAGGTAGGCCAGGGGATGACCAAGGGTGTAGTAATCGAACTGGAATCCTTCCTTGTGTACCCCGAAGATGAGGAAACTCGCAGCAGCGATGCCAAACGTCACGGAATTGAGCAGGAGGAGCGAATCTCCCCTGACCCCCCGGAAAAAGCCCCATACAAAGAGAAGGAACGTGGTTATAGCCACGATAAATGCAAAGAGGACCATCGTCGGCATCACGAGGAGTCCAAGGACATATGCAACACCGCAGGAAACGGACAGGACAAGGGGTATACGCAGTGTTTCGCGCCTGGAAAAGTCCACGGGGTGTTCCCGGACGTAGGACAGGGTCCATGTATAACAGAGGATGAAGATTGTGCTGAAGAGTACCTCGGCGATATGATGGTCGAGGTATCCGTACAGGGAGCGGAAGAAGAACTGGCCGCTCACGACGGCGATGACAAGTGCCGAAAAGAGACCTGCCATGGTCCCTGAGACCTTCTTCCCGAGGAGGAACATGACGGGGACCATGAGTCCTGCCATGACGGGTGGCACGACGAGGGCAACGGATATGATCCCGGGCCGGGTCGTTGCACCGAGCGCAAGGCACAGGGCTGAAATAATCCAGATGAAAAGCGGCCCCCAGTGGATGACCTGCCCGTACGGGTAGAGTGTCATGGCCTCGAACCAGCTGTAGGCAGGGAAATTCTGGATCGTCTGCTCGACCTGCCGGAGGTTGTACATCGGGTCGTCGCTTCCAACGAGGTTGAGAATGTCGGTCGTGCCAGCGGCTGCCGAGGGGAGCATCCGTATCCATATCATGAAGAGGGCCATTGCGGCCAGCAAAATGACAATCAGGTACTTCCTGTATCGCATAAAATCAGGGGAGTCCATTGTATCCTGTCCCGTTTTCCTTTGAGGAGATGTTTGTACCCGTTCATTTTAATCCTTTGGAATTACCCAGAAAAATAGAACGATTTCGGGAAAAACCGTGACAGGAAAGAGGTATTTGATCCCTGTTGCCATTGCAGGGGGATTGAGTCCCGTCTGCTGGTTCACGGCGTCCCGCAGGGTTGTCCTGATGAATCAAGAATTGAGGTGTCGTCTCGATAGCAAACCGGTTCCCAAAAAAAACCACCCCCGGCGGGAAAGGGCTCTTGGAGTGGTTCTGCTGTCCCCCCGTCATGCGCTACTCGATGCATTCCCTGATAAGTTCCCGTGCACGAGCGGCAAAAACGGGATAATCAAAGAGAGCTGCCCTCCGCTGGCATGCGTCCCGGAAATCGCAGGAACGCTCTCCGACTTCGCGCACGGCAGTGCATATCTCGCGTGGCACGGGTGCAACGAGCCTCCCGCACGGGCCGTCGAGGACCGTCTCCTGGTACCCGCCCTCGCGAACCGCAACGACGGGCTTGCCGCTGGCCATGGCCTCAACGGGCGTAATCCCGAAGTCCTCGTCAATCGCTGTGGTGATGAACCCCTCGCAGCGGGAGTAGAGCGTTCTCATCTCCTCCTCTCCCTGCACATGCTTAAACTCCACGTTTTCCGGCGCGTTCCTTACAAGCTGCTCGTAACCGGGGTATACCCTCCCCACAACCACCAGCCTCTTTTCCGGCATCATGCGGAACGCTTCGACCTGGAGTTCCACGCGTTTCCATTTATCTACCCTGCCAAGCGAGAGCCAGTACCCTTCCGGGGGCTCCCAGGAAAACCGGTCCGCGTGGACCGGGGGGTAGAGGACCCGTGCATCCCTCTGGTAGACCTTCTGGATCCGGTTCCGGACGGTATGGGATATGCAGGCAATGTTTCTGACGTGCTTTCTGACAAAGCGCCTGTCCATGTACCGGGCCAGCGCAAGCCCGGGCACATACACTGCCTTTTCCGGCAGGCTCCTTTCTGCCAGGAAATAGTAGTACATGTCATAGAGCGCCCGCCTGGGTGTCAGCATGTAGTAGAGGTGGGGGACATGCCTGGCGAGGTACCGGACTGCCATGTCGTCGATGCAGATCACGAAGTCATAGTCGAGAGATATTTTCCGGAAAAGGCGCATGCCAATGACCTGCCGGAGTGGTTCTGCCGGCAGTGTGCAGTCGAGGGAGCGAAACGGGACGGTGCGTCCGGGGTCATAGCGGGAGACGATGTCCTCCGAAAACGAGGGTACAACGACTTCGGCCCCGAGCGCCCGGGCAAGATCCACGATCAGCCTTTCTGCACCACCCGTGACAGAGAAGTCACTCCCGGAGAGAATGCCTGCCTTCATTCCTTTCCCCCGAGGGAACTGCAGAGGGCCATCCATTCTTCCCCGATGGACTCCCACGTGAGGTTTCCGGGGATGGGGTAGGTAGCCTTTCCCTCCATGCGCAGCAGGATCTCGCTTTTCAATTCCTCGACGGAACCAGGGTTAATAAAAAAGGCGCCTGCATAGGAACTCATTCCCTCGACCAGCCCTCCGACTCTCGTTGCAATGATTGGCAGTCCGTATGCCATCGCGATGTGTGCAACACCACTCTGTGATGCCCTCGTGTAGGGCAGGACAAGGATATCTGCTGCCGAGAAAAAAACAGGGACCTCGCTGTCGGGCACGTACCTGTTTACAAGGGTTATTTTGTCCCTGAGGGGTGACTCCTCCGCAAGCGAAAGGGATTCCCTGTCTTCCCAGGCTTCCCCGACGATGAGGAGCCGCGTTGACTGAACCACGGCCGGCGGAAGGCTTTCGAATGCACGGATGAGGTATTTCACCCCCTTGTAAGGTCGCAGGAGACCGAAAAAGAGAATGACATTCTCCTCGGTGATACCCAGCTCCTTCCTGGCCTGCTTTTTCCCGAGGGCCGGATACTGGTCATACAAGGGATGAGGGATGACTGTGATTTTCTCCTGCGGTATATGGTAAGTACCCATCACGAGGTCCCTGTCTGCGCCTGAATGGACGACAAAGCGGGTGGCAAGCCTTCGGATAATCCTTCCGATGACGCGGGAATATACCCTGACCGGAAGAATCGACTGTTCGAGGGAGTCAACAACTTCATGGTACTCGATGATGACCGGTGTCTTCCGGGAAAGGAGAATCTGGATTGCGAGGTACATGTGGGCGACACTGGACGTCCACCATTCCAGGACCACGATATCAGCACAACGGGAAATCCGTGCAGCTTTTAACCACGTGAACGGGTTATACCAGTCAAGAAGCTCTCCAGCATCCACACCTTCCGCGAACTTTACGGCGGTCAGGTTTTGTCCCACGCGTTTCCAGCCCGGGAATAATTTCCTGGGCAGCATGTGGCGGAAAAGTACTGCCCTCACGGATGCTTTCCGGGACAGCGCGTTGGCCAGTCGGACCGTGTAGTAACTGATACCGGAGAGGAACCGGAATGACGGACCGATGAGCACGATACGCAGGGGCCTTTTCATCGGCACCCCCTGCCATGAACCCGGCTTGTCATTTCAACGATCCGGTCCGGGTTCGTGGTGACCATGTCTCTTCACTCCACCGTCACGCTCTTTGCAAGGTTCCGGGGCTGGTCGATCTCCCGCCC
>ENA-UOWE01000269-UOWE01000269.1-activated-sludge-metagenome-genome-assembly--contig:-NODE-269-length-78161-cov-6.779223_pt1 | contig 78161 bp, 80 predicted proteins | sample MGYA00249841_ERZ761562 | MGnify/ENA primary metagenome ERZ761562 (study PRJEB28883, sample SAMN05720200) | activated sludge metagenome | isolation source: Anaerobic digester | place: Japan... | reverse complement strand
ATCAAGATGGTCATCAGATAAAGCCTGCGTTTCTCGCCCCCACTAAGTTTATAAATAAACGAATGCTGCACCGGAGGGGGAAAAAGAAACATATTGAGCAGTTGCGAGACATTGAGCTGATTGCCATCACGCATTGTAACCACCTCTGCAACTTCTTGGGCAACGTCAATTACCTTCATTTGCTCATTGAAGTTAAGCCCATCCTGCCTGTAATAGCCTATTTTCAAGGTTTCACCGTGTTCAACAATTCCATTATCCGGTTTTAACGAGCCAGTAAGGAGGTTTAACAACGTGGTTTTCCCAGTCCCATTAGGCCCGATAACACCAATCTTTTCAAAAGCTGCAAATTTGTATGAAAAGTCATTGATAATATTAAGCGAACCAAACTTTTTCGAGACATGTTCTGCATCAATCACCTTAGCCCCCAGGCGCGAGCCTTGGAAGTTTATATTGATTTCTTTATTCGATTTTTGCTTAAAAGCCTGTTCCTTGACATCTTCAAAAGCATCAACCCTGTACTTTGCCTTTGTTCCACGGGCCTGAGGCATTCGGCGTATCCATTCAAGCTCTTTTCGGTATAAATTGCGTGCTTTATCAATATTGACCTGTTCAATTTCTAATCTTTCAGCTCGTTTTTCAAGAAAATAACTATAATTTCCTTTATAATGAAAGACTTGCTTATTGTCTATTTCCAAAATCTCGTTACACACCCTGTCGAGGAAGTACCTATCGTGAGTAACCATCAGCAACGTACTACAATAGGTTTGCAAATATTCCTCAAGCCATTCAATCATATCCAGGTCAAGGTGGTTTGTAGGCTCATCTAAGATAAGTAAATCAGGGTTTTGCAACAAAACATTAGCCAAAGCTACACGTTTGCGCTGTCCTCCAGATAGCTGGTTCATTTTCTGCTCAAGGTTGAATATTTTTAGCTGGCCTAGGATGCGTTTCATTTTTGCCTCAAAATCCCATGCCTGCAAAGCATCCATTTGTTCAACCGCCTTATGCATAAGCTCTTCATTACCTGAAGCCATGGCATGCCCGTATTTCTGGACAGCATCTTTAACTTTCCCTGAAGAATCAAGTACCTGTTCTAACACCGTGAGTGAAGGATTGAATGGCGGGTCCTGCCTGAGAAATCCAACGGTAATATCTTTATGAAAGATAACAGACCCGCCGTCTGAAATGTCATCACCACAAAGAATATTAAAAAGCGTGGTTTTGCCAGCTCCATTACGAGCAACAATAGCAACTTTCTGCCCTTTAGAAAGTTGAAAGGAGAAATTCTCAAACATTACAAACTCTCCATAACTTTTTGAAAGATTCTCTATTTGCAGGTAAGATGCCATATTTTGATTTTTGCGCAAAGGTAGGCAAATAAATAAGTTTTTATTCTATTGAATAATCTGTATCTTTACATCATATAAGCCTTATAGCAATGGAGAAAATTGTAAAAATCATCAATATTCATCAAAAGACAAATGATTTTCTTTTTTGGGCAAGCAAATCACCGCAAGAAAGAATAGACGCACTTGAAACCCTGCGCCAAAACTATATAAACTTAAAGTACCATGTTCAGCCAAGATTTCAAAGAGTTTATACAATTATTGAACGAAAAAAAAGTTGAATATCTTGTAGTAGGAGGATATGCCGTAACTATACATGGCTACCCAAGATATACCGGCGATTTGGACATCTGGATTAATAAAACCCAAGAAAATTCAATACTTATAATTGAAGTTTTAAAAGACTTTGGATTCTCCTCATTAAACCTCACGTCTGACGATTTCCTGAAAGATGGAAATGTAGTACAACTTGGTTATCCTCCGCTTAGGATTGATATTTTAAACGACATTGATGGTGTCAAGTTCTCTGAATGCTATACCAGAAAAGAATATTTCAACATTGATAACATTAAAATCCCTTTCATTTCTACTTCAGACCTTATTCTTAACAAAAAAGCATCTGGCAGACATAAAGATATCGATGATTTAGAAAACTTGATTTCGAAATAATACACATTAAAATGCAGCACATGCTATCTTCGGACAACCCCCAAATAGACCTGGCTTTCAAATACTTATCGTCCACCAAGAAAAATGTATTTTTGACCGGAAAGGCAGGAACAGGAAAGACAACCTTTCTGCGACACTTGCGCAACGAATCGCCCAAAAGGATGGTAGTAGTAGCCCCAACAGGTGTTGCAGCTATCAATGCAGGCGGAGTAACAATACATTCCTTTTTTCAACTGCCTTTTGGGCCATGGACACCAGCAAGACAAGATATTACAAATGGTTTTATCACTGGTAGCAACGAACGCTCCTTTAAATTTAGCCAGGAAAAATTATCCATCATCCGAAGCTTAGATTTGCTGGTTATTGACGAGATAAGCATGGTACGTGCCGATCTGCTGGATGCCATTGACCAGGCCTTACGCCAGATAAGACATAGCGACGAACCTTTTGGCAATGTACAATTGCTCCTGATTGGAGATTTGCAGCAATTACCGCCCGTAGTAAAACGCGATGAATGGGATTTGCTGCGTCCTTATTACAATTCGCCTTTCTTTTTTGACAGCTTGGCTTTGCAACAAACAGACTATGTATGCATTGAGTTACAGCACATCTACCGTCAATCTGACGAAGTGTTTATCAACATCCTCAACAAAATACGGGACAACAACCTTGACAAAGAAGCGCTTGACCATCTATCCACGCGCTACATCAGAGGATTTGAGCCTGATGACAACGATGGTTATATCACTCTGACCACCCACAACGAAAAAGCCAACACGTTAAACTGGAAAAAGCTCAACCAAATTAAGCTCGAACCACACATATTCACTGCAAAAGTAGAAGGAGAATTTCCAGATTATGCCTACCCTGCAGATTTTGAGCTTACCTTGAAAGTTGGCGCACAAGTAATGTTCATAAAGAATGATATATCTTTTGAGAAACGTTATTTTAATGGCAAAATAGGCATTGTCATTTCTATAGACGAGGATATTATTGAAGTTCAGTGCCCAAATGATCAAGAACCAATAAAAGTAAACCGTCAAAAATGGCAAAACTTTAAATACTCTATCAATCAAGAGACCAAAGAAATTTATGAAGAAGAAATAGGGCTTTTCACACAATTTCCGTTGCGACTGGCCTGGGCTATTACCATACACAAAAGCCAGGGGCTAACATTTGACAACGTTATTATTGACGCCCAGGATGCCTTTTCGCACGGACAAGTATATGTAGCCCTCAGTCGTTGCCGTACCTTAGAAGGGATAGTACTTAGTTCGCCTGTAAACAGAGGTTCTTTAGTCACCGAATACCATATATCACAGTACAATAGGAAAATACCAAGCCTATCTCCAACTATAGACAGCTTTATACAAGCAAAAAAAAAATATCAAATCCATCTACTACAAGATTTGTTTGACTTCAAAGAGATAGCAAAGCTTCTTTACCCATGCATCAAGATATCGAGAGAGAATGCCAACATCCTTGCCGGAAACCTCAACCTTACCTTTTCGCAAATGCTAAAAAGTATCAACGACCAATTTACCCCTGTTTGCGATAAGTTTGTGGTGCAATTGCAGCAATTATCTGCGGATACAGAGGATTTAGAAACGAGCGAAACCATTCAAGACCGCATCAAAAAAGGCTGTCAGTATTTCAAAGACAACATAGACCAACAAATATGGGAACACTGCAAAAATATCCAGATAGAAACTGACAATAAAGCTGTACGTAACTCCCTTAAAAGCTCATTTGAAAAGCTTTGCCAAAAAGTTATACAAAAGCGGAAACTCTTGGAATTAACAGCAAACAATTTCAGTATTTCAAAATACCTGCATAACAAAGCCCGCATCATGCTTGATGTTGAATTTGGAAGTAAAAAAGTTTTAGAAGATTCGGGCAATGGCTTTATCAAACATAGCAAATTGTTTGGCCGTTTGAAAAAATGGAGAACTGAAAAAGCAGAAGAATCAGGAAGAGCTGAAACATCAATTCTTAAAACTAAGATATTAGCGGACATTGCTAATAAACTTCCATTATGTGCAAAAGATTTAAAAGACATTGACGGATTAACCATCAACAAAATAGCCGCTTTTGGAGGAGAAATATTAGATATAATTTATGCTTTTGCCAAAGAACAGGACATTAGTATAAAAACAACTCCCGATTCATTTGACAAACAGCTGCAAAGCATCAAGAAGCCAGACTCAAAAAAGTTGACCCTGGAGATGTTCCAATCAGGAAAAAGCATTGAAGATATTGCCAAAGAACGCTCCATGGCTATAACTACCATAGAAGGGCATCTGGCACATTTTGTTGGCAATGGTACTTTAAAAATTGAAGCTTTAGTAGAACAACCTATTCTAAACCTTATCATCACTTACTTTAAACATGCTCGTCGAAAGGAACTCACACCTGCAAAAGAAAAACTTGGAGATGCCGTTTCGTATGGCCAGTTGCGCATGGTTTTGAAGCATCTTGAATATACCAGCGAAGCTATTTTTGAGGAAGATTATGAGCCTCCGTTTTAAAACATTTTCATTTATTAACTTTTAAAAACTTATCATTCAATATTTTATGTTAAAAAATTACATTTTGCTGTTTTATTTCAGCATTTTTATATTATTTTGCTGTTTATATTATATTTTATATAAATTAATTGCTTATTAAATTAAACAATATTACATTTGTAGTTCAAAATAGGGCAAATGGAATCGTTAAAAAGGCGTTCAGATTGGCTGGTTAGCACCACAAAACCACCATTGACCCGCTACCTGATGACCAGGGTAGAATGGGACTGGCGGCTTATTGGCGTTGTAGGGGCAAGAGGAACAGGCAAAACCACGCTGGTCATTCAACACTTAAAAGAAAAATACGGACTTTCAGACGAAGCTATATACATCACCCTCGACGATTTATACTTTTCAAGCCACACGTTGATAGACTTTGTTGAAACCTTCCGTTCGCGGGGTGGCAAAGCCGTTTACATAGACGAAGTACACAAATATACAGGATGGGCAAGGGAAATAAAGAACATATACGACCTTTTCCCAGACATGAAAATCGTTTTTACAGGTTCGTCCATCATCGACATCTTAAAACAAGACGTTGACCTGAGCCGCAGGGCTGTAGTTTATAAACTGCAAGGCCTTTCATTCAGAGAATATCTCATACTCAATACCAACATGGAGTTTGAACCAATTCAGTTTAAAGAAATCCTGGCCAGGCATACTGAAATAGCCATAGACATTTGCCAGAAAATAAAACCATTGGCTTTCTGGGACGAATACCTGAAAACGGGTTACTATCCTTACTTCATAGAGAACAAAAACGTGTACTATCTTCGTTTGGAACAGTCGCTAAACCTCACTTTAGAAACAGACCTGAACTTTATCGATGGTTTTGACGCGAAAAACATACCGAAAATAAAGCAACTGCTTTATGTATTGGCCATGAGCGTACCTTTCAAGCCAAACATTGTAAAGTTGAGCGAAAAGATTGGGATACACCGCAACACCCTTATCAACTACCTGCATTATCTTGAGAAAGCGCAGATAATACAAACGCTTTTCAATGCAGGAGTTACACCAGGTATATTACAAAAGCCAGATAAAATATACCTTGAGAACACCAACATATCATGGTTGCTCAGCGAGACGCAGCCAGACAAAGGAACACTCAGGGAAACCTTTTTCCTTAATCAGCTTAAAAATGCCCATACCATAAAACTGCCTGTCAAAGGCGATTATCTGGTAGATGATAAATGGACATTTGAAGTTGGTGGAAAAACAAAAGATAATCGGCAAATAAAAGATTTAGAAAATGCGTTTATCGTTTCGGAAGACATAGAAATTGGAGCTTACAACAAGATTCCGCTATGGTTGTTTGGCATGTTGTATTAGCGCTAAATATTTATAATCAATATTTTACAAACAAAGCCAGAGAAAAATAGCTTTTTATTTTTCGTCAATAAAACGAAAGCACTTACATTTGCAGCTTTAAAATTCATTTGCTGGCAACTAACCTGCCAGTCAGACTATTAAAATTAAATAATAATATGAAAAAAGCTTATGTATTTCCCGGTCAAGGTGCCCAATTCATTGGAATGGGCAAAGATTTGTACGACAATTCGGCCTTAGCCAAAGAATTATTTGAAAAAGCCAATTCTATTCTTGGTTTCCGTATTACAGACATCATGTTTTCAGGAACAGACGAAGAATTGAAACAAACCAAAGTTACACAACCTGCTATTTTCTTACATTCTGTAATATTAGCCAAAACATTGGGCGAAAGCTTCCAACCAGATATGGTTGCAGGCCACTCCCTTGGCGAGTTCTCTGCTTTAGTAGCAAACAAAACACTTTCATTTGAAGATGGCTTAGTACTGGTATCAAAAAGAGCAATGGCAATGCAAAAAGCTTGCGAAGCTGAACCTTCAACTATGGCAGCTATCTTAGGCCTTGAAGATGCTGTAGTAGAAGAAGTTTGCAAATCAATCAGCGATGTAGTAGTAGCTGCCAACTACAATAGCCCTGGGCAGCTTGTTATTTCGGGTTCAGTGGCAGGTATTGATAAAGCTATTGAGATTCTGACAGCCAAAGGAGCAAAGCGTGCTTTGAAACTTCCTGTTGGCGGTGCATTCCATTCTCCATTGATGGAACCTGCACGTCAGGAATTGGCTGCAGCTATTGAAGCCACACCATTTGCAAAACCTATTTGCCCTGTTTATCAAAATGTAACAGCATCAGCCGTTTCAGACCCATCTGAAATCAAGAAAAACTTAGTAGCCCAGCTTACAGCCCCTGTAAAATGGACACAAACTGTTCAACAAATGATAGCTGACGGAGCTACCGATTTTGTTGAAGTTGGCCCAGGCAAAGTGCTGCAAGGCTTAATCAAAAAGATTAACAAAGACGCTAACGTAGCTAGCGCTTAATTATAAAGTAATACAGACCTAACAGGTGTGAAAACCTGTTAGGTTTTTTTATGTCCAGATATCAATAAATAGTAAATATTGTATTACTTTTGAATCATAATTTATTAAAAATGAGGACAGTCAATATCGAATTAGATAAAACCCAATTCATTAAGATCATCAATCGTTTGGATGAAAAAGACAAATTGGAGATTTTTAATGAATTAAAAAAATCCTTATTCTTAAAAAGGTTTAACAAGCTTTTGAAATCAACAAAAACTTCTGAATTAACATTAGACGATATTACAAAAGAAGTGGAATCTGTGAGAAAAAGCAGGTATGAAAAAGGCAAACAAATCCTTTAAAATTATCATCGATACCAACATCTGGATTTCATTCCTCATTGGCAAAAACCTGAATGGGCTTCAAAACCATATCGAAAATCAAAACATTCGTATCATTACTTGCATAGAACAATTAATAGAATTGTCTGAAGTTTTCAAAAAAACAAAACTTAGAAGGTTTTTCAAGAAAGACCAAATAGAGGAATTTTTTGAGTTGCTTGACGAATCAGCAGAATGCATTGAAATCAATACCAAAACGGATCTTTGCCGAGACCCTAAAGACAATTACCTTATCTCTTTGGCCATTGATTCAAAAGCCGATTTCTTGATTACCGGAGATAAAGATATATTAGAATTAAGTAAAGTTGGCAACACTATCATTGCTAAGTTTACTGAGTTTAATGATATAGTAAGCAAATAAACTAATGGAAAAAATTACCAGCCTTCAGAACCAGAGAATAAAAGATGTTGTCCGTTTGCAAAAACATGCTGAGCGGGCAAAACAAAAGGTATTTATTGTTGAAGGCCTGAAAGAAATATCGCTTGCCCTTGAAGAAGGCTATATTTTAAAAACATTATTCTTTAATCCTAATAAAGGAGCTGATATTGAATCGCTACATATCTCTAAAAACACTGAAATCATTGAAATAACCAACGAAGTTTTTGCTAAAATAGCTTATCGTGAAGATTCTAACGGTTTGCTTGCGATTTTTCACCTGAAAGAACTTTATCTCGACGATATTAAACTTTCTGCAAATCCTTTTATCCTTATTGCCGAACAAGTAGAGAAACCCGGAAACCTTGGAGCAATATTACGTACGGCCGATGCAGCCGGTGTAGATGCCGTTATTGTTTGCGACCCAAAGACCGATATTTTCAACCCCAACGCTGTAAGGTCAAGTGTAGGTACACTTTTTACAAACCAGGTGGTTGCTTGTACCAACGAACAAGCATACCAGTGGCTAAAGAAAAAAGGCATAAAATCTTATGCTGCAGCTTTGGTTGACTCTTCAAAGCCATATACTGAATTTGATTATAAAAAACCCACAGCCATTATTGTTGGGTCAGAAGCTTATGGATTAAGCCAATTTTGGCTTACCAAGGCCGACCAAAACATTATCATCCCCATGCATGGCCGGATAGACTCGCTCAACGTTTCGGTTTCGGCTGCTATTATAGCTTTTGAAGTGACAAGGCAGAGGAACTCCCCTTCCCTTCCTTGTAAAGGAGGGGAAAGACATCTCTTTTCAAGAGATGTATAAAGATAGATGACACAATTAAAATTTAAGCTTTATTTGATTACTTGTTTTTTCTTTTCAGGCTATTATAATCAATATAATACAGCACTTTCAGTGAAAGACTGTTAGCCTGGTCATTCCACAAATTGCCTAAATTATCGAAATAGTCCATACGTACGATTTCGTTTTCCACATCAGATGATGATTTCCAGGCAAACACCAGCTCTGAGCCCGGGGCAAATATCCACCGGAAGTTCATATCAACAGTAAACGTGTTGTAATTTTTGTCTTTGTTTTTTGTATAGGAAGGATTAAAAGCCAAACTTCCATCATCCATCAACAAATAAAACATTTTATTTTTAGCCCCGGACCAATAATGACGGGCCCTACAGTTTACGCTCATTTTATTGTTCAATACATACGAGCAAGACAACACATTGGTAATGGTATTTACATCACGCCTGGCAAATACAATAGAGTCGTCATTGGCATAATGGTCAACATAACCGTGAACATTGGCAACAAGGTTAACCCCAAGCCCATAATAAACACTTGCCCGTTGCCCGATACGCATATTAGCCTGAAAATCGCCAAAATCTGCAAAATATTGGTCAAAGGGCTCATCAGTATGCCCGTAGTGAAAATAAAAACTCAGAAGTTTTCGGTCATCTGTATTTAAGTTAAAATTGTAGTAATAATAAGGGGGGGTATGATAAAAACGGCCTTTCACGCGGGGCTCATCGTAATTAAACTGTTCGGAAACCAAAGCGCTATTAAAATTAAAAGAATAGTTATTGGTAAAAGTTACATTCATATAGCCTCCACCCTGATGGTAACAAAAAGTATTAGGGTTAAAAACCCTAACATAGTCATACCACAAATTCCAATTGTATTCACGAACAATCCCAAAAGGCTCTATATTCTGAAAATACACCCAGGCTTCACTAATTATCTGGTTATTTTTTTGCAGGTACCCTAAATCATTAGGGTTATATTTGTCAGAATAGATATACTGGGTAACTGCATATTGCCACTTTCCTTTGTTTTTTTCCAATCCGAGGTTGGTAAAGAAGCCATCTTCTTTAGAGCTATTATCCCTGACACTAAGGCCACCTTTTCCTTTAAGGGAAAAAGTCTTGGATTTATCCCTGATATTAAATTCTGTAGCCGTAACATTGGCATAAAACGGATTATCCGCCATCTTAACATTAGTATTGATAAGGCTTATATATGAGTTATTTTTGAGAGATTGGTCTATGACAGTAACATTGTAATTTGTAACAGGTTGCACCACAACATCGCGGGTTTCTCCAGAAATAGTATCTTTCATTGTAGCACGCGATTCAACCGAAACGGCATTAAGGAAGCCTATGCCAAATCCATTTTTTGACCTGCCCGAGATCTTGGTTGCATTATATAATTGTGTTTCATTAGGTTTAAAATCTACCACCTCATTAGATTCCTTCATATCTTCAGCATTAAACTTTGGGCTTGCCCCAATGCGCCTTGAATAGAAAACGCTTCCCTTTTGAAACATTTCGGTACCTTCGGTAAAAAACTGGCGTTTTTCGTCATAATACATTTCATACGGAGAAAGGTTAAGCTTCTTGTCATCCGATTGTACCTGGCCAAAATCAGGTATAAGCATCATATCTAAGGTAACACTTTCGCTAATTCCATATTTCAAATCCATTCCCCCTTTGTAAAGAAAATCAACCTTTCCATCTTTCTTTCGTTCAAAATACGATGCCACATAAGGGCTTAACGATAATCTTACAGGAGGTTTAATATCGTTAATTCCAATAAGTTGTCCTTGTTGATGGATAAAGCCATTTACATTACGGTCAACAAAATTCCACGAGTTGTTTGAGCTATAACGCCTGATATTTCGGAACATATTCAGGCCCCAAACATTTTCGACAGAGCCCGAGAAACGAAGGGCTGAATAAGGTATCCGCAATTCCAGGGCCCAACCTTTATCTGTCATTCGGGTCATGCTTTCCCAAACAGCATTCCAGTTGCTGTCTTCATAATCATAATCACTTTTAACAGCTTTCAAATCAGTTTGTACGCCAGCAGGGGTAATAAAAAAACCATAAGCTACCTGTCCCTGGTTGTATGGGTCAAGGTAAATGCCAAAATAATCAGACATTCCAATATTATCGCGTTCCGAAAGGTAATTAAAGATGCTGTCGGGACTGCTGTCATAAAGCATTGCCCCAACATACACGGCATCCTGGTCGTAAAAAATATATACCTCAGTAGGTTGAAAGGAAGGTTTCCCGTTGTATGGCTGGAGCTGGACAAAATCCTTTGCCGGAGCTATTTGCGAGTAAAAAGGTTCATCTAAAATGCCATCAATGGTTAATGGGTTAGATATTTTTAAAGCTTCCAAGGTCTTTTTTTCCTGGGCGAAAATGCTTAAAACAAAAACAAAAGTGAAAAAAAATATCCAAAAGACCTTCATCATGAATTTTTCTCTCAAGTTAACACTTTTCTCTGAGTGAAGCAAATACAACAAAATGTCAAATTAAAAGTTAAATAAAAAATCCCGCACTTGGCGGGACTTTTCGATGTTATATAAACCACTTGATAAGATACGAGATTGCAACCACCAAGACAATAAGGCCGGCAAAAAACACTAAAAAAGCCCAGCCACTTGCCCAAAAGCCTTTTGGTTTTTCATTTTCATTAGTATTTTCAACATTATTATTGAGATTTGTTTCCATAATTTCACTTTTTAAAAAATTTTACAATAACCTATTCAATTCCAAAACCTATCACGATTAAACAGGATAGAACCAAGATTTGATAAGTTGCTTTTACCAAGAATAATATTCATGGGGAAAAGAGCTACTAATATTTGCGATTAAAACACAAATATTGACCAGCTTTACAATGAAAATAGTTTGGAAAATCTCAAATACGTAAGATACAATGCAGCTCCAGTTTTGAAGGAACTGAGGCTAATGATGACTTTTGAAGAAAAATGAAACGTGTTATTAAATTTGAAAAAACATCAACAGGCTTAAAACAAAGGTTAAACAAAGGCATCTTCTTCAATGCCATCAGGTGATGCCCCACTCTTTCTGTCGGCGAGGAAAAGCTGTTGCCAGAAGCGATGAAAATCGGGGCACTCTTTAATGTATATGTAACAGGGTTGTTATAATTTTCTGCGATAGTCGCTGATGCAGTATATTGCTGAACAAAAAACAACAGCACCACAGCAAAAAAGCTCACAATCAATAATTTATATCTTCGTATCCCTTTCAATTTGTTGCAGTAAAATATCGAGCAAAGATACAATTTTTTGGGGAGGTAAACATTAAGCTCAGCAATACAACAAAATGCCTGTTGATAAAGGCTTCTTTACTCAACAGGCATGAGATATAACCAATATTTTCGGTTCAACCAATCATACGACCAATAGCAAACCCGATAATAGCAAGAACATATATACTAAAAATAACAATAGTAAACACTCCAATAAACCTGAAATGTTTTTTCAGGCTTTTCAGCGCTGAGGCAATAAGTATAGCATCTTTACTTTCAATTGCAATTTTGGCATCTACCGAGAATCTATATAAATAGATAACCGGAAGAATGTAGATAATACCTAATGCAAGATATAAAATCCCAACAAATACCATTGGCAATTTGCCCAAACCTGCACCTGCTAAGCCTGACGACAAGGCAGCCATGATTAATCCGGCAAATACCATCAATGCAATAAATATAAAGCCCAAAACAGAGAAAAACATAGCCCATTTGCGAATTTGGGTGAGCTCGTTCAAGGCTTCTTCGTTCAACTCCAGTTTTTTCTCCCCGGCAACAACCGTTTCTATAATTTGTGAATTATCTTCCATCATGCTTGTTTAGTTTATCGTTTAAGCGAAAATAGGAATATTTCGCATATTTATGAAATTCTCACCTTAGAATTTTATCATTCAATATATAAAGGGATGTTGAACTGAAAATCGCTCCCTTTGCCAACTTCACTTTTGACGATGATTTTACCACCGTGCTTTTCAACAAAATCTTTACATAAAAGCAGCCCAAATCCAGTACCTTCTTCTTTGGCGGTCCCGACCGTAGAAAACTGGCAAGATTGCCCCCAAAGCTTTGCCATATTTTCACTACTTATGCCTATACCGTTATCTGAAATAGTAATTAAGGCTTCTTTATCTTTTATTTCAGTCTTTATGTTAATATGCCCCCCTTTATTGGTAAACTTAATAGCATTAGCAAGTAAGTTGCGGACAATAGTTTTGAGCATAAAAACATCTGCATAAACGTAAATGCCGCAATCTCCGGCATATTCTGCTACAATCTCTTTTGTTTCAAATGATATTTTGTAATTATCAATAATTTCGTTGCAAATATCTGCAAGCAAAATCTTTTCGGGCATAAAAGGCAACATGCCTGCCTGATTTTTAGACCAGGCCAGCAGGTCATTAAGTAAATCATAGGTATTCTGTGCAATTTGGTTAATATAAACAATCAAAGACTTGGTTCTATCAATATTATAAGTATCTATATTTTTCAAAATAAGATCTGACAATCCGAGAAGTGCATTGAAAGGGTTTTTAAGGTCATGAGCAAGGATAGAAATAAAGCGGTCTTTATCGGCATTTAGTTTTTTAAGTTCTGCATTCTGTTCATTAATTAAATGCTCGGCTTTAATCCTTTCGGTTATTTCAATGGTATAGCCGGCAAGCAGGTTTCTTTCTCCTAACAAAATAGGATATTTGAAAGTAGTATAATTCCGGTCATTCAGATTTTCATCCACGTTGATAACCTGATTTGACTGTACCACCATCCAGTCGTCCATAGATATTTTGCGGGCAAACTCAAAGGGAAACAATTCTTCCATAGTTTTACCCACCATATCAGCCCCATTGACACCAATCATGTCAATAAAATTGTCACTGGCAAAAATAACCCGGCTTTCTTTTTCTTGACATCTTTAATAAAAGCATATATGGGCGAATTTTTGATAAACAACGTCAGCAGTTCATTGCTTTCTTTAAGGGCTTGCTCGGTTTTCATCAAATCAGTAATGTCAATTGCCACTGCATAAGCAATTCCTTTTTCCAGCGCAGGGAATGCATTCCAGTTAAACCAGCGATAAGCCCCCCCCTTAGATTGATAACGATTGGTAAAAGAAATTACCATTTTCCCCTTAAGCAGTACGTCTTCTATTACAAAAGCCGTTTTCTGCCTGTCATCGGGATGTATAAAATCATAGAAAGGCCTGTTGAGTAATTCTTCATGCGAATAACCCAGAATGTCGGTAAACTCAGGATTTATATTAACAAAGCCCGAAGTTTTCAAATCAACAATACATATAAGTAAATGCAGGTTATTAAAAATGGTCTGCAACTTTTCTTCATTTTCCAATAACTTTGCCCTTGCATCGACAAGCTCATTATTGATAGCCCTCAACTTTTCATTCAAGATTTGCAGTTGGGTATTAGCTGCCTCAAGCTGGCATTTTTGTTGTTCCGAATCATTTTTTGCCTTTATGTAGCTGTTTATAATTGACCTAAGGATTAAAACTACAGACATCCCAAGCAAAAAATAAGAGCCTAAAACATCTACAACCCGATGTATCTCATTTTTGTAAGAAAAAGAAAATAATGGCGGGAACAAAACTCCTATAACAACTAATGATGTAACGATTATAAAGTTTAAAAGAAAAAGAAGAACAAAATTTTTAACATAAATAGCAATACTAAAAACAATAATAGCAAAAGATAAAATCACCGGAGCCTTGCTTAAACCAGGATTATATAGCCACAACAATATAACTACAACATATAATGCAACAATAAGAGCCGCTTTGGGAATTACAAATTTAGTTTTAATGACAGACAGGGCGATATAAAGTACCGATAAAACAATAGCCCCCAATATTAACACCGTAAACCACCACGGGAAGCCCATCATTATATTTAAAATTCCAGAAAATAAAGCAGTAACAGCAAGTATAGCCACTACCTGATTTGCAATCCGCTTGTCAACCGTGAGTTGTTCATTGAAACTAATACACTTCTTTATCCAACCCATTCTTAACATCAAGATATATTTTGTGCCCAAACCTTGCCTAACTATCTTATTCAATTTTTGAAACATGAAAAAGTGAAATAATAAACAAAATGCGTTAACACGATATGTATATAAAAATAACTAAAAAAATTTATATCCGGCTAAAAAAGAAAGAAGTAATACAACTATTTCTGTTCTCAAAATAGTTTTCATTTTGAAAATTGTTCTTACTAACACTTAAAGTATTGAAATTCAATTATTGTATCTTTGATTTTAAATTATTTTAGACAGCTGTGAAAACGCTTTTGTATTAATAGTACCATAAATATTGCCATTTTTCTATTGCGTAACATCCGACTTTTTACTATCTTTTCTTTTTCTGCAACCATTAAAGATTCAACATTTTTAATGATTGTATTGTTTATAAATAAAAATAAAAAATCAAGCTAATGAAAATAGGATTTATAGGATTAGGGAAAATGGGCGCCAACATGGTACAGCGCTTATTAATCAAAGGACAGGAAGTAGTAGCCTGGGATCCAAACGCAGACGCAGTAAAATTAGTTGAAAGTAAAGGCGCCACAGGTGCAAAAGATATACCTTCCATGATCCAGGCCCTGCCCGAAAAAAAAATCGTATGGCTTATGGTTCCATCGGGCAAACCAGTGGACGACAACCTTGAACTATTGAGCACGCTTGTTGGAAAAGGCGCAGTTATCATTGACGGTGGAAATTCCAATTGGAAAGATACACAACGCAGGGCTGCATGGCTCAAAGAAAAAGGCATTGAATATGTTGACTCAGGTACAAGCGGCGGTGTTTGGGGGTTACAAAACGGATATTGTCTAATGTATGGAGGCAGCAAAGAAGTTTGCAACTCATTAACCCCAATATTCGATGCTTTGACTGAACCTGGGGGGCATTTATACTGTGGAGCCATTGGCAGCGGCCACTTTACCAAGATGATACACAACGGTATTGAATATGGCATGATGCAAGCCTATGCCGAAGGTTTTGAAATACTCGAAAAATCTGGTTTCGGAACTGAGCTCAACAAGGTAGCAGACCTCTGGATGCATGGCAGCGTGGTCCGTAGCTGGCTGCTCGAACTCATTGGCAATGCCCTAAATGAAGACCCCAGGCTTGATAAGCTGAAACCTTATGTAGCTGATAGTGGCGAAGCCCGTTGGACAGTAGATGCAGCAGTTGAGCTTTCCGTGCCTGCACATGTCATTACTGCTTCGCTTTTTACCCGCTTTGCTTCCCGCCAGGACGACTCGTTTGCCATGAAACTGGTAGCTGCTATGCGCAATCAATTTGGAGGCCATGAAGTAAAACAAAAATAACACCGCTATGCCCGAAAACCATATACTAGTCATCTTTGGCGCATCCGGCGACCTTACCTGGCGCAAGTTGATGCCAGCCTTATACGAACTCCGGCACCAGGAAATGCTCCCGCAACGCTTTGCAGTACTGGGCATGGGACGATCAGCCCTTGACGACACATCTTTTCGCAATAAAATAAAAGAAGGGATCAGGCAATTTGGCCGGAAAGAAATTACCCGGGACGATAAAATAGCTGATTTTGTTGAAAATATTTATTTTCTCTCGGCCGATCCTCAACAATTTGAAAGTTTCATGTTGCTCAAAAACCGCCTTGCCTCTTTAGATGAAATGTACGGCACAAAAGGCAACTACATTTACTACCTGTCCACACCGCCTGCCTTATATGGTATAATAGCCGACAACCTCAACAAAGCTGGCATGTGTGGCTATTGCGGCACAGATGGCTGGAAACGACTGATAGTTGAAAAACCATTTGGCTATAACCTCGAAACAGCAAAAGCGCTGAACAAAAAGCTTCTGGACAATTTCAGCGAAGACCAGCTATACCGAATAGACCACTATTTAGGCAAAGAAACAGCTCAAAACATACTGGTAACAAGGTTTTTCAATGGCTTTTTTGAACCCCTGTGGAACCGCAACTATATTGACAGGGTGGAAATAACTTCTGCTGAAAGTGTTGGCGTCGAAGGCCGTGGTGGTTATTACGACAAAAGCGGTGCTTTGCGCGACATGCTGCAAAACCACCTCTTGCAATTAGTGGCACTCACTGCTATGGAACCACCTACAGTCATTACCCCTACTGCCATTCGTAACGAATTTCTGAAAGTTTTTCAGTCTTTGCGGCCTATGACTGAAAAAGATATAATGAAAAACGTCATTCGTGGCCAATATACAGCTTCGGTAATAAAAGGTGTTAGTGTTCCCGGATACAAAGAAGAACCAGATGTAAACCCCCAATCGCGTACCGAAACGTATGTTGCCATTAAATTTTTCATAGACAATTGGCGCTGGGGCGGTGTTCCATTCTACATACGAACAGGTAAAAAGCTCCCGACAAGAGTTACAGAAATTGTAATCCATTTCAAGCCTACGCCTCATCCTCATCTGCTTAAAGAGATAGAAAAAACGCAGGCCGGAAATATGCTCATCATCCGTATCCAGCCAGACGAAGGCATTCTGATGAAGTTTGGCATGAAAGAACCAGGAACCGGCTTTAATGTAAAGCAAGCCAACCTTGAGTTTAAATATGCCAGTAGCGACAACTCATTTGTTCTGGGCTCGTACGAAAGGCTTATCCACGACTGCATGATTGGCGATGCTTCGTTATTCTCGCGAGGCGATGCTGTTGAAGCAGCATGGGAATTTGTTGACCCAATCTTGAAAGCCTGGGAAACCAATTGCGACATCAAGCTATATGGCTATCCGGCCGGCACCTGGGGCCCAAAAGTCGCAGACGAACTGATGGGGAACAATAACACCTGGCGATATCCATGTAAGAACCTTTCAGACGATGGTTTATATTGCGAACTTTAACTTTAATATCATGGGCCCTACAATTACAACACTTCGCAATACATTTGAAATTGCCTCGTACATTGCCCATAAGCTGGACAAAAAGCTTGACGCAAAGAAAAGCACTATAAATATAGCTATTTCTGGAGGCAATACCCCAAAAGAGATATTTAAACATTGGAGCTCACACTTTAAGAATGAAATAAACTGGCGAAATATTTCATTTTATTGGGTGGACGAACGTTGTGTCCCGTCATCAAGCAGCGAAAGTAATTATGGAGAGGCTAAACGCCTTTTTTTTGATAAAGTTTTAACAACCCAGGACAATGTATTCCCCATTGTAGGGGATAATAAGCCCCACGAAGAAGTATTTATATTAAATTCATTAGTACAAAGTAAACTTCCTCAAAAAAACAACCTGCCAGTTTTTGACTTGATACTTTTGGGCATGGGGACCGACGGACACACTGCCTCTATTTTCCCCGGTCAACTCGAACTTTTTAACCTTGACGAGGCTTATACTACCAGCGTCAATCCTCATACCGGTCAAAAACGCATTACCCTTACCGGAAAAACCATTAACAACGCCAATGAAGTATGTTTTATCATCACTGGCAGCGACAAAAAGCTTATCATAGACGAAATTATAAACAAAAAAGGCAACTGGCAATCGTATCCGGCATCTTTCATCATTAATGACAATTTAGAATGGATAATTGAAGAAATTCAATAACTTCTATTAATAATCTTTCATTTACTAATGTCGTCCAGATTAAAATTAAAAAGTTACCCTTTTTTGACTTATTATTCCTCCTTTCATTCTTAGTTGAAAAGAAGTATTTTTATACTTTTGGGGAATTCAAAAAAATACATTAATTCAAACTAAAAATTAAATATTATGGCAGACGAAAAAAAATTAACGCCTATTTCAGAACCTTTAGTAAAACATATTTACACAGCAGATCCTTCTGCTCATGTTTTTGAAGGCAAAATCTACATCTACCCTTCACATGATATTGATGTAGATGTTCCGGAAGACGATTTTGGCGGGCACTTCTGCATGGAAGACTATCACGTATTCTCAATGGATTCACCTACAGACAAAGAAGCCAAAGACCATGGCGTAGCATTGCATGTAAAGGATGTTCCATGGGCCGAAAGACAAATGTGGGCCCCTGATGCTGCTTACAAAAATGGTACATATTATTTTTATTTTCCAGCAAAAGCAAAAGATGGCGCATTCCGTATTGGGGTAGCAACAAGCAACAACCCTGCAGGGCCGTTTAAGCCACAGCCTGAGCCCATCAAAGGAAGCTTTAGCATAGACCCATGCGCTTTTGTAGATGATGATGGCAAAGCATACCTTTACTTTGGAGGTATTTGGGGAGGACAGCTTCAACGCTGGCAAACTGGCAAGTTTGTTGAAAATGTAAAAACGCCTTTCGACCTTGAACCTGCTGACGACCAGCCTGCATTATGCGCTAAAGTGGCCCGTTTGACAGACGACATGCTTGAGTTTGACGAGAAGCCAAAAGACGTTGTTATCCTTGACGAAAATGGCAAACCACTTCTTGCCGGCGATCACAACCGCAGGTATTTTGAAGCCCCTTGGATGTACAAATACAATGGTAAATATTATTTTACTTATTCTACAGGTGATACACATTTTATCTGCTACGCTATTGGTGACAATCCTTATGGCCCTTTTACTTACAAAGGGATATTATTAAATCCTGTTATTGGATGGACCAACCACCATTCAGTTGTTGAGTTTAAAGGCAAATGGTACCTTTATTATCACGATAGCAGTCTTTCAAATGGAGAGACTCGCCTGCGCTGCATAAAAGTAGTAGAACTTAAACACAGACCAGATGGTACTATTGAAACTGTGACTGCATACAAATAAGTAATCTCAGAGAATCTTATCAAAAACCTTCCCGGAGAACCTGGAAGGTTTTTTTGTTTTTATAAGCAACCTTTTTGTTTTGTCGGGTCTTTATAAAAACACAAACTAACCTGCTGTATGAAAACAAAAATTGCTATTGTCGCTTTAGGGGCCACGCTCATTATCCCTATTATGATTGCTTGCATTTATTTGTTTATGGTTTCATGCGAAAAAGAAAAAAAATCTTACCTCACCAATATGAACGATAGCCTTAGTATAAACTATGGAACTTCTTTTGGAGAATGTTATGGATACTGTCATCACGAAATTGAACTGTCCGGGACCACTGCAAATATTACTATTTCAAGCTGGCATAAAGACAAATACCCTACAAAACAATATACAAAATACATTACTACAGCAAAATGGGACAGTATTGTTAATGAAGTAAAAAAAATCAATTTTGCCCAACTCGACACCATCTATGGATGCCCCGACTGCTGCGATGGAGGTGCCGGATGGATAATAGTAAAAACCAGAAATGACAGGCACAAAGTAATGTTTGATTTAATGACAGACGGGCCGGCCGAATTGAAAACCCTTTGGAAGATGTTAGAAAAAATAAACGCTAACATTATGAGTACCCATGATTAAAAGTAATCAGACTCAGAATCTCATATAAAACATTCTATGTTTTAAACATTCTAATCAATGTTGTCCGGTAAAATAAAACAGATACAATAAATACTAGTTATATTGTTGATTAGAAACTGGTCGCCCCGCCGGGGCTTTATTTTAACGATGTTTAAATTACTACAAACAAAACGTCGCTACGCGACCAAATAATAGCAGTGTAGCTGCGACCAGTTTGTAGGATAACCCAATACACCAAATGTTCCTAAGCTGCATAGCGGCGACCTGTTTGTACCAGACAACAATGTATTCTAATCTTATTCTAATAAGAAAAGATTGTAATCAAGGTTTATTACAGGTAAATTTGACAAAGAAATACGAATCCTTTAAAGGGTTTTCTAGGTAAATTTGTGTTAGGGGGCAGTAATTTTGATTACTGCCCTTTTTTTATACACAAAAAAATAATATTGTCAGATGAGTATTAAATAAAACTTGCTTTGTTGGGCAAAGTAACAGTTACAGTAGTTCCAACGCCTAATTCAGAAGTAATATCAATTGTCCCGTTATGTAGCTGGATAATTTTGAGGGTTAATGCCAGCCCAAGCCCATAACCTGCAATAAATTGCGTATTTTTGCCACGGTAAAAAGGTTGAAATATCTTATGTATATCATCTGGTGAAATGCCTATCCCTTTATCTTTAAACTGAATGAGTATATTTTTACCTAACGAATAAAAATCAATATCGACAACATTATAGTTTGAAAACTTACTTGCGTTTTCAATAATGTTTTTAAAAGCGATAGATAAAAGTTGTGCATTTCCAAGGATATTCAAATCGTTATCATCTTCGGGCAACGATTTAAAAGTAATGTTGGTATGGTGTTCTTTTTTAATGTCAGAAATATCATTACAAATTTCTAATAAAAGTTCATCTATCCGTATTGTGTTAATTTCAAAAGCAGAATTATCATAACTTATCCTGGCAAGGTCGAGCAGTCCATTGGAAAGTTTACTAATTTTTCTAATTTCAATGGCCAAATTAGTCAACGTATTAACATATTGGGCTTTAGTCCTCTCCTGTAAAAGGTTGTATTCAACTTCGGCGAGCATGACAGTAAAAGGTGTACGCAGCTCGTGAGCTGCATTAGAAACAAAATCACGCTGAAGAATAAAAGCCTCTTCAAGCCGCTGCAACATTTGATTAAAAGTAATTGCTAACTGAGCTATCTCGTCTTTACAATTTCCTTCATCAACCCTTGAATTCAGGTTAGTGATGGTAATTTTTTTCACCTGGTTAATTACTTTAGACATTGGTTTAAGGGCACGGCCAGAAAATATTAAGCCTGCTATAATGGTAATTATTATGCTGATTAAGAACCCGACAATTAAAATAAATTTTAGGTTTTTGATTTTAGCCAATCCATAGATGTCATAAGCTGAAGCTATAACAACATATTCCTGATTATTGTATTTGTAAAGAAAACCTAAAACTTCGCGAAGGCTATCATTAGTTTCAACAGTTTGAGCTGCCCTTATTTCATTAATTAAAGGAAGGTTTATTTTAACCGAATCATCAGTGGTACTATACACCAATTCATTGTTTTGGTCATAAAACAGGATTTTTTCCTGGTAGAGGGCTTGTGTATTTTTGTCGATAATTTTAAGGAGAGATTTATCAACCTCTTGGACATCAAGAAGCAGGCGTGCTGTTGTATATGCCCTGTCTTTAATCCTGTTGTAATAATCATTTTTGCGATATGAAGAAGAAAAGTAATATATACTTGTAGTGAATACCAATAAAATGGATATTACAATCAATGAAAACTGGATGGAGAGTTTAAGGCGAATATTCATGGCTATTCATTTTCATTTTTTAGCACATAACCTAAACCTACTCTTGTATGAATGAGTTTATTCGAAAAACCATAATCAATTTTTCTTCTTAAATAATTAATATAAACGTCAATATAGTTTGTCCCGGTGTCAAATTTCAACCCCCAGATTTTCTCAGCTATATCAGTTCTGGATATTACAATTCCTTTATTTTTTGCCAGGTATGCAAGTAATGAATATTCTTTTGCCGTAAGTTCAATCTGGGTATTTCCTCTAAAGACTGTTTTTTTACTTGTATTAATAATTAAATCGTCAATTTGTATCATCTCATCATTTACCACCTCAATGGTTGAAGAACGTTTTAAAAATACTCTCACCCTGGCCAGTAGCTCTTTAAAATTAAAAGGTTTTGTCACATAGTCATCAGCCCCTACCTCAAAACCTGTTAATTTGTTCTCAGCAGCCCCCATGGCCGTGAGCATGATAATGGGTACATTATTATTAACTATACGAATAGCTTTGCACAGCTCATAGCCATTTATTAAAGGCAGGTTAATATCCAGGATGACAAGGTCATATTTGTTTTTTGAAAACATTTCTTTGCCAATATACCCATCATAAGCAATTTCAACAGCAAAACCATTTTCGTCAAAACCGGTTTTCAGGATATCGGCAAGCCTTTTTTCATCTTCAACAATTAGTATTTTTTTTCCGACTGTCATACGTCAAAACTAAGTATTTTATTCTTCGACAGTTTTGGATAAATAATCATTTTCCAACACCTGGTTTAACATTTTTTCGTGCAAGCTTTCATCATTAATAATCCATTGCCCTTCAACTTCATTGAGAAGATTGGCTGTATATTCAAGGTGGGCATAGTTTTCGAGCCGTTTCATAAACCGCAGGGCCAACTTTTTACTTACAAATGGCATAATATAACCGTACCAAAACAGCTTAAAATAATATGGTTTTACATCTTTATTGGTGTATTCTTTCCAAAAGGAGTAATGTTTCATCTCGTCATCAGCAATTTTTTCTAAAAGTTCTTTGAGCGAATAGTCTTTTGTTAAATTGCTTAAGCGGCAATAAATAAGGTGATCGGTTATCTCATTTCTTTGAAATTCAATAAAGAAGAGTTTAAGCGATATAGTATTCATAGGAAAAATATGTTTTTGATAAAGTTATAAAAATAGATCAACGTAATTTCAACTTTTGTTTCACTAACGGCATTATGTCTATGCTGTTATCAGCTTTATATAGCAAAGCCCCTCCGCTTGCATCAAATATGTAGGTAAAGCTATTTTCTTTAGCAACCGCAGATATTGCGGCATTGGCTTTGTCGAGTATGGGTTTATACAAATCGTTTCGCTTATTCTCAACCTCATCTTGTGCCAAGGTTTGAAATTTTTGAATGCGGGCATTAAGGTCTTGTAATTCAGTTTCTTTAAGCTCTAAAACGGACTCCGAGAATGTATTTTTTTTGTTGATATAGTCCTGGTATTTCACCTTTAACTCAGTCTGCATGAGTTCCAGTTGCTGTTGAAGGTCTTTATAAAGCTTGTCGATTTTCTTTTGAGCACTGTCTGTTTCAGGCATTAATTCTATTAACTCCTGGGTGTTGATATGGCCAATCTTATACAATGACTGGGATGTTGCATAAAAACTGACAAATGCTAAACTTAATATAAGGGTAATTGACTTTTTCATGGCTTTACAAAAAATTAAAAAAAGCCCGAAGAGGCAAAATTATGCCAATCTCCGGGCAACAGAACACAACCGTTATTTTAGCTGAAACTGCATGGTTGAAACAGTCTCAGTACCTTTCATAATGGAAAATTTATAAATGCCTTTAGTAAACTTCTTTTCAGGCTTGAAAGTTTCCATCATCCTTTCAATTTTTTCTTTCTGTTCAAAGTTCTCATCACACAGGGCCCGCTTTTCAGCAGCCAGTTCGTTATTGCTTTGCTTTAACATTGATTTTTCGGTAGTTAAAACAGATTTGTCTATTGAGCAATCATGCTTTAAAGACCTATACATGTAAAACAAGATCCCACTAAAAACTAATGAAAGGGCAAGTAAAATTGCCAAAGTAAACCGTTTCTTTCTCTCCAATTCCATAACACATGTAATTTATAGTTTGTCACAAAGAAATCATTGAGGAATTAGAATGGTATTAAACGCAGATTAGAAAAAAATTAGAAACAAAGGGGGAATACAAAAAGACTGTTTTCTTAAAATATATTAGCAAAAAGAAATTTAAAACAGATTTTTAATGAGACGCTTATTTTACTGTCAATTACTACTATCATTTTTTTTAATAGGGTTAAACAACAAAAATCAAGCACAACTCAACCCTGACACTATTGATAATTTCAGAAAATTTACAATTTCAAATTTAAAAAGTACAAAAGCATTAGGGGCATCATCCATATTGCAAAATGCCGAATTTCCAATGCAATTTCCGACCCCGGATTCAACTTCAGAAGCTGTGCACCCGTCAATTATTGATTTTCAGAAAGAAGTCAACACAAGTGGGACATGGGGAGGTTACCGTTACTGGATGGCCTATACTCCATACTATAATACAAACGCATTAGTAGAAAACCCATGTATAGCCGCAAGCAATGACGGCAAGAATTGGATAATCCCCACGGGGTTTAAGTTTCCTTTAACAGGCACTCCTCCAACAGGCAATAATTGCGATGTTGATATAGTTTATAATCCTGATGTAAACGAAATCTGGTTATATTATATGTACCGGGGGCTGATTATTGTTGGAAAAGATTCAATATATGGAGCCATAAAACTGATACGGATAAAAGAAAATGGAGAGTCAACTGAACCAGAAACTGTAAAATTATATAAACCACGCGATATTGCAACAATTGTATCACCATGTTTTTGGCGAGAAGCATCTAATAAATGGCTTTTCTGGGGTGTTTACATTTTGAAACCCAACCGTTTAGTCCATTGTTTTAGTAGCGATGGGATACATTGGGAAGAAGAAACCTTATGTAAAAACAGTAGCAACAAATATGCTTTAGATTCTAGTGGTTTTTATAGCTGGCATATTGCGTGCAAACCCAACTATTTTGAGAAAAGAATAGAATTTATGATTGCCGCACGCACAAGTAGTTACGAAAATGTATATAACGTGGCATGTATCATTTTTGCACAATGCCACATGGATACCCCCAACATAATAGACCTTGAGTTTAAAACGCCTATCCTTAACAATGCCATTAATTACAGACAATGGGATACAAAATTATACCGCCCTACATTTCAATCATACCGGACCGATTCGGGATATTATTATAAAGTATGGTATTCGGCAAACCATGAAAAAAGCTGGCACATTGGTTATACAGATGGAAAAATCCCGGTTTCATTTAGCAATAAGGGCTTACCGCAATCTGTTACGTTTGATTCAATTCTATATAAATCTGTAAACGATAGTGCTTTTGATTTAAAAGCTTTTGCAACTTCAGGACTGGATGTAAATTTTAGCATTGAAAATGCCAATATTGCTTTTAATTCAGGCTCTAAATGCATCCTAAAAGGAATACCCGGTATCACAAAAGTTACAGCCCGTCAGGAAGGTAATTCAATTTACAAAGCTGCCAAAGAAGTTTCAAGATGGTTGGTAGTACTGAATGCAAGGCAATATTATTATCAAATTGTTTTGGATTCATTGTCTGACAAGAGTAAAATTTTAGGAGTTACAAACTATTCAGATAATATTGCCTTTTCAAAGTATGCTTTGGCCAAGAGTTTTTATAACAACCAATTTTCAATTTCATGGGATACCAAAGATAAATCCTTGTTACTTCCTGATGGAAATATAAAGAGGTTCAATTGGATGCATAAAGATACCTGCGTTGATTTAATTGCCACGGTACCACTTGAAGATACAGTATTATGCAAAGGTTATAAGGTTTTAGTTAAACCCGAATCCAGATTGGAAACATTACAAAGATTAATAAACAGCATGACGATATCGGCATTGGGTATTGCTTCTAATGAAGACTCTACTGGTATTGTCTCAAATTTACAACTGACCAGCACTCTTGGAGAAGGTACAAAAATTATCTGGCAATCGGACGACACTTCTATTGTATCAAACTCAGGAATAGTAACACGCCCATTTAACTATTCAAAAAATGTAACAATAAAAGCACTTGTTCATATTGGTCCAGACACTCTGTCTAAAGAATTTAACATAGTTGTTAAAGCTAAAGAAATACCTACCATTGCTGAAAATGTAAATAAAATAACCATTAAGCCAAATCCTGCTACAACGTTTATTACTATTGACATTGCTGATGGAAAGCCGCATTATGTACAAATATACGATTTAACAGGAAAAATGGTGTACGAAGAAAATTTCTCAGGAAAAACAATGGTAGATGTACATTCTCTTAATTCAGGTGTTTATATGATTAACGTAAGTGGAATTAAAAAGAAATTTATAAAACAATAATGCTAAAACAGGAACTATTTGGCATTGAGTCAATACAGCAAAGAATAACTTTTAACCAGTAACAACTATTTACAATACTGTAAACGTAGCCATTTGCAAGTTGTCATCTGACGAACGTCCATCCATGACCTCAAAATCGCCGGGTCCGACCACATATTCCATATTTTTGTCACAAAACATGAGCTTGGTTGTAGGCAAAAGTTAATTGTTAAGACTTTTCATACCCCAAGGATACTGTTTTCTTGTCACGCAAAATGAACCCACTTTATCTTTTGTCAAATCAATCTCAAATAATATTTTCTTTTGATCACCAACATACGGCTCAATCACTTTAATCTGATATTTTTTAGCGTCAACACCCTGAATTTCGATGTTTAAATCATACAAGCAATCACAATCACATTTGGGGTTTTGCTCGATTTCCTGAATCAGTATTGTATCAACACTTAATGAAACATTACAATAAACAGTATCTTGACAACAATTAAACCCAGCGTTAATATGTTTAATTGACAGCTTATTAGTTGAATTGTCAAATGAATATCCTATACAAACTAAACTATCAGGAGTATTAGTAATATCAGTAATCACTCTTGTAGATTTTAAAAAACTTTTACAAGCAGACTTACTTATAAGTTGACCCTTAAACGTTGATTGTGGGGTATTAGCTTTGTCCTTTTCGCAACTGTAAATTGCAAATCCAATCAGCGATGCCGTAATAAATAAAGTTATCAAAGTTTTCATCCGTAAATAATTTTTTAAATTTTATTAAGATCAGATAAACCCCGAAGGGCACTCCGAAAGAAAACCCGTCCCGACTAATCGGGTCGTCCTTGTTTGTGTTTAACGAATCATACTAAATTTTAATTTTTAAAGGGATAGCTTATTCAATCGAAATTCTCATGAAAGCAATTTATCCTTAAATGTTTGTTTTTCTATTACATGAGTGTTTTATATCTTAAATTTCTGCTTAGATGATAATAAACCATAATAGGTTGCGTCCCTTTTTATTTTTGTCAACAAACCAATAAAAAGACACTATAAATTAAGTTTAATGGCCAATATAAAAATACATTAGGGCAAAAACCCAAACATATCAATATACTTTTAGTACAAAATTTTTATCAGACAACAGTATTTTTTACACAAAAAAAGTGTTTTTCAGGCTTTTACGAAACGCAACGATATGCACCATAACCAGAATTAAAAACGTGAAACCAAAAAACTCATGCAATTCTTCTAAATCGTGACTTTTACCCATAGTTTCCATAGCCAAAACAGAAGCCATGAGCATGACAACCGTAATAAGCAATAATGCAACACTTGCTTTGCGAATAAACTTTTTCCAATTAATTGTTTTCATCATCATAAAGTATTAGTTGTTTCTATTTTCTGTAAAAGTTCAATTCCATCTGATTAATATGAATTTTACAAAAGTGAAAATTACTTAAATAAATGAAAATAGTGCTTCGCTGGAAAAAGATTTTTGTTTGACGACTGTCTAAAAAGTATTAAGTATTAAAAACAGCAATAACATTTAAAAATTTTTTATGATGAGAACAAAAAATCTGATTATCATTACTGCATTGGCCATGTTTATTGGCGTAAACATGGTAGCTCAGCCCAACCAGGAAAACCCACCTATGAAATGCGAAAAAGCCGCTTTGTGTCCTTTCAACAATGAAATGGGCATCCCCGGGTTGACCACTGAGCAGTCTGCCAAACTCAAAGAGTTGAAACTTGCCCATTACAAAGAAGTGCAGCCGGTCAAAAACCAGCTAAAGGAGCTGAAAGCCAAACAACATACCCTGACCACTGCTGAAAAACCCGACATGAAAGCCATCAATGCCAACATTGATGAAATAACCAAGCTCGAAAATACGTTGATGAAAGCCCGAGCTGCACATATCCAGCAGATAAGGGCACTTCTGACAGATGAACAACGCATGATATTTGACTCACGCAAGCACAAACCAGGGAAAAAAGGGATGCAAATAAGGCATAACCGTATGGAACACGCTCAAATGCCAATGAAAAAGTGCGAAATGAACGTTTCTGAAAACAAATAAGCACCAATTAGTTTAATTATCAAAAAGCAGGGCAATATAAAACGTGCCTTGCTTTTTTTGTGCTAATAAAACATGGTTGTTCCAACAAAACACTAATCTGTATATCTTTGCATGGCCTAATCACTGTAAATGGTGATAGTTTTAAATATTCGCAGCATGATTAACGATATATTTCCCCATCAGTTCAACAACCAGTTTATTGCGACCAAACATATTGAAGAGTCGGATTACATTCTTCATTACAGCCAGAATTCGTTGCTGTTGAAGCAAAACGGACATGGCTTTGAACTGCCCCGAAAGAAAGATGTCAACGAAATATACGACACTTCAGCAAGTACATTTCTGTTCACTTACGACAATGTGCCTTGTTTTCTTCTTTGGGATGACCCCAAAAAGGTCAATGGGCAACTTTCTTACCAGGAATCGAACCTGTTTCGGGATTTTCCTCAAAAAGAAATAGCCTGGGTGAGCATTGTAGGGCATCAGATGAAAAACTGGTACTTAGAAAACCGTTATTGTGGGAAGTGTGGCAGTAAAACCATCGAGAAACCCGACGAGAGGGCAATTATGTGCCCTCATTGTAATCATTTGGTATTTCCTAAAATATCTCCGGCCATCATTGTTGCCATCACTTGTGAAGACAAGATACTGATGGCCAAAAATGCCAACTTCCGTGCCGATTGGTATTCTATCATTGCCGGGTATGCAGATGTTGGCGAGTCGTTGGAGCAGACTGTGGTACGTGAAGTAAAGGAAGAAGTGGGCCTTGATATTACCAACCTTCGTTATTACAAAAGCCAGCCTTGGCCTGTTTCAGGGTCAATGATGATAGGGTTCTTTGCAGAGGCCGATTGTAACCAACCAATCATCATTGATAATAAAGAAATTACCCATGCAGCTTGGTTTACACGTGGCAATCTGCCCAATCGTCCCAATAATATTAGTATAGCAGGCGAACTTATTGATTTGTTCGAAAAGGGGGAGATATGACAAAGACCAATGCTGCCCGCTTGTTGGATGTTCAGGGCATAAAGTACGATTTAGTAGAATACACCGTTGACGAATCAGATTTAAGCGCTATTGCAGTGGCTTCAAAGCTGGGACAAAATATCGAACAGGTGTTTAAAACCCTTGTTTTGCAAGGTGATAAAACGGGAGTATTCGTTTGTATCATTCCCGGGGGCGAAGAACTCGACCTTAAAAAGGCTGCCCATGTTTCAGGCAACAAAAGTGCCGCTATGGTTCCCCAAAAAGAAATACTGGGGATTACCGGTTACATTCGCGGAGGCTGTTCACCGTTGGGGATGAAAAAGAAATTCCCGACATATATTGATGAGAGCTGTATTTTGCAGGATTACATTTTTGTGAGTGCCGGAATACGGGGATTGCAAATAAAAATAACGCCTAATGACTTAATCGCAAGCGCTTCATGCGAAGTAGCGGATTTAATTATGATAGGTAGTCATTAGGTTAATACCATTATGATGTATTATCAAATGTAAGGTTTATTTGCTATTATTTATCTTCTTTCCATTGGGTTTCTTACCGAATACCATTGTGTAAAGGTTTCGGAAGTGATTTAGCTGTTTTCTGAAACCTATTTTCTCAATTTTTTATTTTTAGAAAACTTTCAAATCCACGTATTTATTTGTCTTTTACCTTGTTTTAAGCCCTGAATTTTCGTAAATTTATAGGAAATTAGCAGTAAAACTAAACTCTGGCAAGATGAAGCGTTGGGTTGTCATATTGCTTTTTACCTTCTCTCTTTTATCTGCCCAGCAGGAAGATAAAACCACCAAAGGAGGGTTTGCAATCCAAGTAGGGAATGGGGTTTTGTATGGAGGTATGGGTGGAATGATTGAATATCAGTTACGTTTTAAAGATAATGTTCGTATAACACCTTACGTCGGTAGTGGATTCTCTGTAGGATGCTCAGACTCATCAAGTGCTGAATACGTTTGGTACAGTTATGCTATTGGCGTTAATCTTGAAATGGGCAGAATGCACAGGTTTATATTAGGTCCTCAGATAGTGGGAGCCAGAAATATTTCCAATGACCCTGAAAATGCTGTAATTTACAAGAAATCTTTGGATGGGCTGTCATTTATTGCCGGATATAAAGGAACAGCGCACTTTGGCTTAATGTGGCAGGTTGTTTTTGGGGTAGCCTGTCTTCAGGATCCTTTATTGCAGGATGATAAATACTTTTTTCAACCTCATGTGGGGCTGGGAATGGGGTATAAGTTTTAAACAAACGCCAGCTCAATAATAAATTTTATCTCAATCTTTTAAAAAGCCATTGTGGGGCGCATCCAAGCTTTAAATTTTAGTATTGTCCGCATAAAAAGTATTTTCGGCATTTTCAACAATCTTCTCTACATTCCTAAGGTGTTGCGGGAGTTTCAATATATCAACAATACTATCGACAGTGAGGGCATAGTGATAATTTTTGCCAGAAAAGTTGGCCGTAAAAAGATGTGCCACAGCAGTAGGCATGGGTTTTTCGACCCAAATAACAAAAGTCACTGCCCTGTTTTTAAACTCATTTTCGTTGACCTGTTCTCGCACCTTGATGACTTTATCCAGCGTTTCGTTGAAATCTTCGTAGTTACCCATGTGCAAGTCTCTAAAATCGAGCAAAACCTTTTTTATTGGTTTTGAAGCAAAATTCATCCCGCTAAAACGGGCATAAGCCGCAAATTCTTCCATTGAAAATTGGCCGCTGTACTTTTGTACCAATAAGTTTTCAGCCTCAAAAAGTTGATATTTTATTTCCATGAGCGTTTTAGGTTTAGTCAATATAAATATACTAAATTAGATAACACCACACTATCAACCGGAGGTAAATCTTGTTGAAATTGTGCATTTTACATTATAGTATTTTTAACAAATACACTTTCATATTTTACAGAAGTTGTTTAAAAAAGGCAAAATGTCAACCACGATTTTTTTGAAAATACAATAACTAAAACAATAAAAAATTAGTTCTACTTTTTAAATATATTGAAATTCAATTATATATAAATATGAAAGTAAAAAAGCAACGTAGTTGCTACCTCTTTGCAGTCAATAAAATTGCCATAGTCATCAGGTGTGCAGCACCGATATAGCATATAATATATTTCGCTACTAGGTAGCTTAATATTTACGAGCAACACTTTTCTACAAAGATTTTGCCGCTAAGCGGCTAATAGCAAGGGTTAACTAATCTGTCAAAGTAGAATTAGCTTTGTTAAATGCATTAAAACAGTTCGTTAACATAAAACACTATTCCTATTCCTATCCTATCCCTTGAATAATAATATAATTGTCAATATGACAGAATAATCCTCCTTTGTGCAATAATTGTTCATAACCTTTAGGGTCTTTAATTCATATTTTTGGTTCGTTTAGATAAAAGAAAGTTTTCTAAAAATACAAACTAAGAAATACTCGTACTCACACATACACTATGTTTTTTATTCAACTAAATACTTATTCACTAACTAAGCCGAAAGGCATAAACAAACAAATTAATTATGAAAAAACTATTTATTTTTCTGGTAGCGTTTTTTATCGCTACAAGCTTCGCGCAAGCTGCCGCAGATATCAATCTGGGCGATTTTGAGGATGGAACTGTCAACTCATGGGTAACTTGGGGTGGAACAGTTACAAATGCCAGCAATCCTCTAAAAAACACAGACAACAATTCTGACAAGGTATTGCAGGTTGTAACAACAGCCCAATATCAAGGTGTTGCCAAAGGTGGATTAAATGTAAACATCGCAGATTACCAAAAAGTAACTTTAGATGTTTACGACCCTACCGGAGCAGTAAATTTCATTGTCAATGTATATGGCAAAAATGCCAGTAATTCAGATGTTTCAAAGGGTTTCTACCCATCTACTAATGCCGGGGCTTGGAAACATTATGAAGTGGACTTGACCAATTCTACCAACTTTGGTACATTTGTTTCAATAACACAAATTGCCCTTCAGAATAATACTGTTGCTACAAACTTACTTTTCGACAATATAAAAATTGTAGCCAAGCCATCAACCCCACCTACCAAAATCACTTTATCTGCTGCAACATTAACGCCTATTGTAGGTAAAAAAATAACAACAAGCTTAACAGTAGAACCAGCCACAGCAGGTTCGCAAGTTACCTATGGTACCTCAGATGCCACTATTGCAACAGTTACCTCTGCCGGTGTAGTAACTGCACTAAAGGCCGGCGCTGTGAAAATTTATGCCACCAGCACATTAGATGCCAACGTAAGCGACACCCTGTTTTTTACAATATCTGACCCTGTTGTAGGGACATCAATGGTACAGGCCAATTTTGAAAACGGTATCAATCCTAACCAAACCCAGGGCGGATGGAATGGCGCTGGCACACCTGCCCCAACTGTCACGATAGTTGACAACCCTAATAAAGTAGGAAATTCATCAGACAAAGTACTGAAAGTAGAAAAATGCAACCGTTATGCTGCAGCAGTTAAGACACCGGCTATTGACCTCAACAAATACAACAGGATTAAGTTTAAAGTATATTCAGACTCTGCTTATGTTGATTTCCAATTTGCAATGAACATCAATAACAGTATTGCTGAAAAATACACCGCTACAGGAATCACCAAAGCCACATGGACAGAGTACGAGTATGTTATTGACCCTGCTATGGCTGCTGATGGCCAGTTCTATATCAAAATGAATTCTCCAAAAGCAACATACAGCAGGGTTACCCCTCCTAATGCCGACTCATTAGGTTATACCTTCTATATTGACTCTATAACCTTTATTGCCGGAGATGGTTCAACTTACAAACCAGTTAACGCATTGACAATTAGGGGCGCTAACAATGTAAACACTATCACAACCGACAACGGCACATTGCAAATGGAAGCTGTGTTTACCCCTGAAGATGCAAGTAACAAAAGTGTAACATGGAGCCTGGTTAATCAAAACGCCGATACTGCTACTATCTCAGCTACAGGGTTGCTTACAGCAGTTCGTAATGCAACAGTTAAAGTAAAAGCTGTTTCTGTTGACGGAGGTTTCTCTGCTACACAAGACATTGCTATCAGCAACCAGGTTGTACCTGTTGCAGGTATTACTATTACAGCCCCGGACACCATAAGAGCGGCTAATGGCCCGGCCAAATTTTTTGCTTCTATAAGCCCTGCCGATGCTGATACATTAACTTATATTTCAAGTTTAGTTGACAGCACCGGTAATGCAGTTACTACAGCATCTATCAATGCGGCAGATTCTACAATCACATCTTTAGCCAACGGCTATGCCATACTTAAAGTTGTAGCTGCAGGTAACAGTACTATTAAAGCCGAAAAAACCATTATTATCGTTTACCAGGAAGTGTTTGTTGACAGTGTTAAACTAACCTTTGATAATGACACTACTATTACCACAAGAAAAGGTTCTATTGAGTTAAAGGCTAATGTTTATCCATCATACGCAACTAATACCAACGTAACATGGAGTGTAAGCGATGCTACTATTGCTACAGTTAGCAATAAAGGTGTTGTAAAAGCCAATGGTACCAAAAATGGCAGCTTTATGGTTTATGTTACCAGCAATGAAGGAGCAAAGAAAGACTCTATCAGAATTACCGCTTCTAACCAGGTATTGTTCAACTTAGCTACATTTGCAGGCGACCTTCCTGCCGGAGCTACTATTGATACCATTGAAGGTAAAAAATATTTGAAAGTACGCGTAAATGGCTGGAATACAACAATAGCTGTTGAACCTGTTGTTACTTATTCAAATTCTACCGCTAAATTTACTTACAAATACGATAAAGACACAGTTACTAAAACTGATGTTGTTCAAGCCTTTATCCAATTTGCCGATAGCGGTTTTGTAAGCAAAAAAGCATTTACTGAAAACCCTGCTTCTACAACTTTCAAAACGGTTACAGCTAAATTACAAGCTGATACGATTGTAAACCTTCAGATTGCAGCTCAATCAACAGCTAACTGGTCTGCCCTTAAAGGCTATGTTGTTTACATCAGCCAGATGGAATTCACCAATCCTTTCAACATGACTACATTTGAAGGCAAAGTGCCTGACGGAGGCGAGATTGTTAAAATTAACAACAAAGATTACTTAAAAATCAGGGTTAACGGTTGGGGCACAGCATTTGCCATCGAACCGGTAGTTGCTAAGTCATACTCAACAGTGAAATTCTCTTACAAATATGACAAAGACACTGTTACCAAAACTGATGCAGTTCAGGCATTTATTCAGTTAGCCCCGGGTGATTTCAAGAAAAACAAAGCTATTACCGACAATCCTGCTTCTACAACCATTAAGGAGTTGACATCAACTTTAGTAGATACAACATTTAGCATGCTTCAGCTTGCAGCCCAATCAACAGCTAACTGGTCAGCTCTTAAAGGCTATGTTGTTTACATTGGTAAAATGGAATTCTTCACTCCTGTTCTTGTAACAAAGATCGAAATCAGCGGTGAGTCTTCTATTACAACAGCCAAAGGAACTACAACCTTAACAGCTAAAGTAACTCCTACCAATGCGACAACCACTGCTGTTAAATGGAGTGTTGACAATACGGCCATTGCTACTATTGATGCAAAAACAGGAGTATTGACTGCTGTTGCTAATGGTACAGTAGTAGTAACAGCCACAGCTACTGATGCTTCTGGCGTAAAAGCTACATTTACTGTTACTATCACAGGTCAAACCAGCATTAACAATGCTTCTATTGCAAGTCTTTCGGTTTACCCTAACCCTGTTGTAGATGTATTAAACATTCGCAGTAACGAAACCATCAGCACAGTTGCTATATACAGCATGTCTGGCCAACTTAACCGTATTGCCAGTGTTAATGGCAATAGCGTTGAACTCAACCTTTCAGGATTGAAAAATGGGGTTTATTTTGTAAAAATCCAAACTGCTAATGGCTCTACAACTCAAAAAGTTGTTAAGAAATAATCTTATCATCTTATAAAGCAAAAAAGCGGAGCTCAATAGGTTCCGCTTTTTTTGTTTTGTTCCTGGGTTGCAGAGTCTTTCATAAACACAATCATTTGTTAAGCATTTTTAAACATGATACCAACAGCTCAATTTTACTTTAACCCTAATTAAATATTAGAAAATACTTAATTCTACTTTGACAGATTAGTTAACCCTTGCTATTAGCCGCTTAGCGGCGAAATCTTTATAGAAAAATGTTGTTCGTAAATATTAAGCCACGTAGTGGCGAAATATATTATATGCTATATCGGTGCTGCACACCTGATGACTATGGCAATTTTATTGACTGCAAAGAGGTAGCAACTACGTTGCTTTTTACCTTCATATTTTAACTATATGTAATTGTATTTCAATATATTTAAACTTGTCAAAAAAAGAATTATAAGAAATTTACTTTTAAGAATAAGGGTAACACTAAAAGCAAGTGTGAACTATAAATATTTTTGTAAGTCTAATAATAAGTAAAATATTAATCGAAACAATATGATTTTACGAGGCACCTTTTTTTCAGGTAAATTGGAGATAGAAACCAATATTACCTTTGTAGCTCCTGATAATTTTTCAGGTCAGCCCTATAAAGTAGTATATCTGTTGCATGGGATATGCGGAAGAAGCGGAGATTGGGTTGACTATACCCTGTTGCCCAATTACTCAAAAGAATATCATGCAATATTTGTTATGCCTGAAGTAGCCCGCAGTTTCTATTCGGACATGAAGTACGGCCTGAATTATTTCAGTTACATCACCGAAGAGCTCCCTTTAATGTGCAACAGTATTTTTAAAATATCGGCAAAAAAAGAAGACATAGCCATTATTGGAGCTTCAATGGGAGGATACGGAGCTTTGAAATGTACCTTATCAAAACCTGAGCAATATGGTTTTTGCGGAGCTTTTTCTTCTCCCTGTTTAATGCTCAAAGAATCTCTTGAGTATTGCGAAGGAGCCAAAAGATTCAAAGAACTGTTTGGTGAAGCCTTGTTTAAAGACTTTCAGGCTGTATTTGGCGAAAATATTGAATGGGATCCGCGTGAAGACGTGATAGAACTGGCCAAAGAAACAAAAGATAAAACAACAAAGCCTAAGTTATATATAACCTGCGGAACAGAAGACTTTTTTTATGGTGATAACAAAAGGTATTTTGCTACATTGCAAAGCTTAGGATATGATCCTGTTTTTGAAGACTGGCAAGGCAACCATGATTGGACTTTTTTTAATGAAGCGCTAAGAAGAGCATTAAAGCATTTCATTGAAAAAGAAAAATGAATACAACGTTAGAAATTTTTCCTCAAATCAAAAGAAGTTGACTTCATAAAACAAGTAAACAAAGTTTTATTTCTTTTTTATTCCCCTCAACGCTTGGGCTGTCCAAGGGTCGTCGGGCCATGAATGCTTGGGGTACCTGGCACGGAGGTCTTTCTTTACCTCGAAATAAGCATTGTTCCAGAAGCTTCGTAAGTCAGAGGTTATCTGTACCGGTTTAAATCCGGGAGATAAGAGGTGCAAGACCAAAGGTGTCCGGCCTTCGTTGATAAGCGGAGTATCGGCCAGGCCAAACACTTCCTGCAAGCGCACTGCAAGGATAGGGTTGTCGCCATTGGCCTGATACTGGATGGCAACTTTTGAACCGCTTGGGACTTCTATCCTGGTTGGGGCAAGCTTATCAAGCGCAGCCTGTTTTTCCCAGTCGAGCTGAGCCTGAAGAATTTCTACCAAATTCATTTTTTTCAAATCCTCGGTCTTTTTCACCTGCGACAAATGAGGGGCAAGCCATGTATAGTTGGTCACAAGCAGTGTTGTTGTGCTTACATCAGGCCAGGCTTCCTGCGGACGCCATTTGCGAAGGCTTAACACTCGGTTTTGCCAATTGGTAAAAGCATCGTCGAAGTTGAGCAACGCCTCTCCTTCCTTTTTTATAGCCTCCGATATGGCAAGTACTTTATGTTCTTCGTCAGGCTCAGGCAATGGTTTTGATTGAAGGACAATATTACCTATTTTAAGGTCTTTAGTAGCTACAAGCCCACCTTTACGGGTATCCCAAGTGATAACCTCCTGTTCCTTTACCAAAGGGGCAAGGTCTTTGGGATTAAGCGGGGCTGCAAGGAATATCTTCCCCATGCCATCACGGGCATCGAGGTGTGCCACAGCCAGCCACGACTCGTGAGCCAGGTCGTCCTTATGCCCGGCCATAGCAATAGCCCCGTTGGACAACTGAAACTGGGCATTGTTACCCGGGCGGGCACAGGCAATACGTTCGGGATAAGCAAAGGTTAATAAAAAGCCTGTATCGTAAGGGTTATGCGAATCATTATCCGCCTCAATATTGAACAACCTGCGATAAGTAGAAGCAACCTGTTCGATACGCGCAAAATTTCTTTGAATGCGTTGCTGACTACGCTGTCTCCTTAGTGTTTCAATACGTACATTAATATCAATACCTGCATCACGCGAAAGCGGGTCACGTTCTTCGAGCACAGCGGCCAAATCAGTAGCCAGGGCAAGCAAATGCGTTTCTTCGGCCTTTAACAGCAGGTGGGCAATACGCGGGTGGCATGGCAACCGGTGCATCTTGCGTCCTTGTTCGGTAATACGGCCATGTTCCAAAGCCTCCAGTTCGTGCAATAACTCTGTAGCCTGCGATATGGCACTTTTAGGAGGAGGAGTAAGCCATGTCAACTGCTGTATGTCAATAATGCCAAACTCAGCCATATCGAGTACCAGCGAAGTAAGGTCAGCTTCCATGATTTCGGGGACACGATGCCCTCGCATGTTTTCCTGCGTAGCTTTAGACCACATGCGGTAACAAACGCCGGCACTTAAACGCCCTGCACGTCCGGCACGCTGATCGGCAGAATCTTTTGAGATAGCAACAGTTTCTAAACGTGTCAGACCAGTCTTAGGGTCAAACTTTGAAGTACGGCCAAAGCCAGAATCCACGACTATTTTAATCCCCTGAATGGTCAAACTCGTTTCGGCAATGGAAGTTGCCAGCACAATCTTACGTTTTCCAAATTTATTGGGAACAATAGCGCTGTTTTGTTCCGACTGGGTAAGCTGTCCGTACAAAGGATGAATGGCAAAATCCCGAAGTTCACCTTTCAGGATCTCTTCGCACTTGCGAATTTCAGCTTCACCGGGCAAAAACACCAACGCATCACCCGGGTGCGAAGACACAGCTTTTGCAACAGTCCGGGCAGCAAGTTCGGGGAGCATCATCAAGTCGTGTGTGCCAGTATAGACAATCTCTACCGGAAATTGTTTCCCTTTACTCTCAATAACCGGAGCTTTGAGTACTGTTTGAAAGTTTGGAATATCGAGTGTAGCAGACATGACAACCATACGCAAATCGGGACGCAGGATATTTTGTGTCTCGCGGCAAAGCGCCATGGCAACATCTGCAAATATGCTCCTTTCGTGAAACTCATCAAACAGCACCGCCCCTACCCCTTCGAGTGTATTGTCCGAAATAATCATCTGCGAGAGTATCCCTTCGGTAATGACCTCTATACGGGTCTTTTCGCTGGTGCAATTGTCAAACCGTATGCGGTAACCGACCGTTTGCCCAACTTCTTCACCCAAAAGCGAAGCCATGCGGGCTGCAATGGTGCGAGCTGCCAAACGACGGGGCTCAAGCATGATTATCTTACGGCCTTCAAGCCAAGGTTCATCCAACAAGGCCAAAGGGAGCAATGTACTTTTCCCTGCCCCTGGAGGAGCACTAACAATAAGCGTATTTTCTTTTGAAAGCGAATCTTTTACAGCTTTTAAAACCTCTGTAATAGGCAAATCTATGCTAAACGGATTGAATGACAAGGTTTTTATAAATTTTGAAGGAGCAAAAATAGTGAATTATTAAATACCACCCCAACCCCTCCTTGTAAAGGAGAGAAAAGAAAAGCAATAACTAACTGCTGTTTATTCCCTTTCCTTACTCCAATCTTTTGAACGAGCCTTCTTTACTGAGGAGTGTTTGATCTTTGCTTCCTTTTTTTTCAATTTAGAAGCACGTGTAGGACGGGTAGCAACCCGGGTAACATCAACCCATAATGCCTGCTCCATGATATGATAAAACTTGGCAATTGCCCGCTTTTTATTGGCCAGTTGCGAACGCTCATTTTGCGAAACCACCCGAAGCCAGCCGTCTTTAGTAAGTTTGGCAGACAAACGCTCTGAAATCAACATTTTTTCATTATCTGTCAAAGATGTGGATTGCAGAATATTGAACCATAGTTCAACCCTTGTCTCTACCTTATTGACATTCTGTCCTCCGGCACCAGAGCTGCGGCTGGTACGAAATTCAAATTCCGTTTCGGTTTTTTCGGTGATGGGCATAAATTCAATGACGAATTACGAATGACTAATTGAAATACAAAAGAAATGAAAGAATTGTATTTCTCCAAATGTAGAAATATATTAGAGCTTAACAATTATCATGCCCGCAACAGCAGCATTCTTTTCCTTTAGCTTTTTCCATGGCTTCTTTTCCTTCAGAATAGGAAAACCATGCAAGGCCAATAGCGCCAAGGGCATCAATCCAGCCAAAGCCGGTAAATTCATATACAATACTTGATATTAGAAGTATTACAGACATATAAATGCAAACCAAGGTGCATCGGCCATCTGCTATAATAGCCTCTGAATTGAGCTTTTTACCATATTTTACCTTCGACTTATACAACCAAAGCATCACAATAATGGAGATTGCAGAAATCACAAAGCCCCAAAATGTGGTTTCAGGCTTATGTCCCTGATAAATATTAAGTGCAGCCCCAACAAATAAACCAACAGCAAGTACATAAAAACCCCAACCCGTTATGCGCAAAGCGGTTATCTCGAAGCGACCTCGTGGTTTGTCGGGATTATTCTGAATACGGAGTATCATTTGCAAGATTCCTATACCAGAAACAACTTCAATAAAACTGTCCACTCCAAAGCCAAGCAATGCAAGGGTTTCATCTCCTGCCCCTAACCAAACCGACACCACACCTTCAATTATGTTATAAGCCACCGTAAATACAGCTAACCATAAAGCATATTTAAAATACTTTTTATCCATTTCTATTTATTTTTGACTATTTTCAATGTTCGTAATTCTTTAGCTTTTACTATTGCTTTTAAGTCACAGCCGCTGCATCCATCGCAATTACATGTTTTCTTTGTTTTAAATGAACGCCCAATGGCATAAATAATATAGGCTACTGTAGTAAAAACAATCATTAAGACAATAATGTTTTGTATCATATTTTTTTAAAATTTAATAAAAACCACCCCTACCCCTCCTTATAAAGGAGGGGATTTGCATCACTGAACAAACAGTAATCAAAATTAATAGGGTGTAGTCACTTAATTAAAGAACTTTATAATATTAAAACAAACTTCCAATCTGATAATTTGCAAATGCTACTAACCAAGCAATTGCTGTGGTATAAAACATTGTAAATACAGCCCATCCCCAGCTCGACTCCTTCTTAATAGCTGCAATAACAGCTACACAAGGAAAATAAATGAGCACAAACAACATAAACCCAAAAGCGACCAAAGGTGTAAACACTTTCTGGCCTTTCAGCTCGCCACTGCTATGCTCCTGTTGTTGTAGTTTCTCAATCAAACTGCCTGAGTTTTCATCGGCCTCCTGGTCTGCCTGGTATAGCACGCCCATGGAGCCTATAACAATCTCTTTGGCTGCAAGGCCGGTAAGAATGCTGATACCAATTTTCCAATCGAAACCCAACGGCTGAATTGCAGGTTCAATAAACCTTCCTAAACGACCAATATATGACTGTTCCTGATGCTCTCCAACTTTCATTAGTTCAACCTGAGCTATGTTCGATTCTTTCACTGAATCAGCCAAAGTGGCATTTGCTGTAATTTGTTCAATCTGTTCATCATAATTCACAGCATACTGAACATTTCGGGGATAATAACTCAATGCCCAGATAAGAATGGAAGCCATGAGAATAACCGTACCCATTTTATGTATGTATTGTGAGCCCTTGAACCACATGTGTTTTGAAGTGTTCTTCAATGTAGGGACCCTGTATGGTGGTAGTTCCATTACAAAAGGGACGTCCTGCTTTGCAAATAATGTCTTCTTCAACAATAGCGCAATCAGCACAGCCAGGATAATTCCGATAAAATAAACCGAAAACAACACCAATCCCTGGTTTTTAGGGAAGAAAGCAGAAATGATCAGCACATAAACCGGCAAACGTGCACTACACGACATAAACGGGGTGATGAGCATAGTCATTATGCGGTCTTTGCGATTTTCGAGCGTACGGGTAGCCATTACAGCTGGAACATTGCACCCAAACCCCATCAGCAAAGGAATGAAAGACTTGCCATGCAGGCCAATCTTGTGCATAAGTTTGTCCATGATAAAGGAAACACGGGCCATATAGCCTGTATCTTCCATCAGTGAGATGAAGAAAAACAAGATGAGGATATTGGGAAGAAATATAATAACCCCTCCTACCCCGCCAATGATGCCATCAATAAGGAGGTCGTGCACGGCTCCTTCGGGAAGCAGATTACCCAACTGGCTTCCAATAAAGGCTATGCCTGCGTCAATCCAATCCATTGGGATGCTGCCCAGTGAAAAAGTAGCCTGAAACATTAGCCACATGAAAAAGAAGAAAATAGGGAATCCCCAGTATTTGTGGGTTAGCAGAAAATCAACATTCCATTTCTTGTTGGTTGTATTTTCAGCACAACCTGAACAAGTTTCGCGCAAAGCCCCAGCAATAAAGCCATATTTAGCATCGGCAATCACCGTTTCTGATTTCTCGTGGTACTCTTTTTCGAGCTTCTGTATCTCAGCCTGGCTTATTTTTTCAATATTTTCAAAATTAAAAAAGCTTTTAAGCTGACTGAGCGTGGCTTTGTCGTTTTCAATAAGCTTAATAGCCAAATAGCGGGTCGAAAAGCGGTCGGTCAACTCTTTACTTTTCTTCAACTCAGCCTGGATACGGGCAATTGAATCTTCAATAGTATTGCCATAGTTTATATGAATATGCCGTACCACCGGGTCTCTGTCTTCATACACTTCCACTATTTTTGCAATCAGCGCGATTATTCCCTGCCCTTTCACAGCAACAGTAGGAATTATGGGTATTCCAAGCATCCTACCCAGGGCATCATCATCAAGCGAAATGCCTTTTTGTTCCAGCTCATCATACATATTGAGGGCGATAACCACTTTGATATTCATGTCGATAAGCTGTGTGGTGAGGAATAAATTACGCTCAAGGTTGGAAGCATCAATCACATTGACCACAACATCGGGCATCTTCTCAGCAATATGGTTACGCACAAAAAGCTCTTCGGGCGTATATTCGGTGATGGAATACGTGCCGGGCAGGTCGGTCACTTTCAACTGATAGTCTTCAAAAGCAATATAAGCTTCTTTGGCATCTACCGTAACACCGCCATAGTTACCCACTCTTTCGTGCGAACCCGAGGCATGGTTGAACAAAGTGGTTTTGCCACTATTGGGATTCCCTACCAATGCCACATGGATAGTATTACCCTTTTCTTTTAGCGAAATTTTGAGGCGATCGTCAACTATTGTTCCTTCAAAACCTGACTGGACGATTGTTTCCGCTCCTTCTTCACGGACAACCTCAATTAATGCAGCTTCGCTACGACGCAACGACACGTTATAACCCATAATTTCATATTCAATAGGGTCTTGTAGCGGGGCATTTTTGATTACTTTCACCATTTTGCCACGGACAAAGCCCATTTCGGTAATACGTTTGCGAAAAGCGCCGTGACCAGATACTTTGGCAATTACGGCCTGCTGATTATTTGTTAATTCTGATAATTGCATTATATATTGTTTAACGAGAGTTCAACTATAGAACTGCAGTAATAGACTAATATTCTGTTATTCAATTGTTTCTTTTTTTTGTCAAAAAAAGAAACCAAAAAAGACTGGCTGTGAAAACTCACTCCGCCTATCGGATTCGTTCAGACAGTTCACAGCCAAAATAAGGAATATCTATTTGTCTGCTTCGCAGCCATTATTTCAAAGTCATTGCTATAATAACATTCATAAACCTAATTTCAATGAGTCATTATTAATCAAGAATTATTTCGAGTTATTAAAAATATCGATTAACTAAAAAGCCAAACCAAGTCTGATAATTCCAGCCAAACAATTTTCTAAGCCACTATTTTTACCGGAAGGCTTAATGATATATTGTAAATCAGGCTGTATAAAAATGTTTCTGAACAACTGTTTTTGCCAGGTCAGTTCTATCGTGGTTTCGCTACCTAAGCCATTGTTAAAGTTTTCGTGGGCAACAGCCAGACCAAGCACATCATCTTTAGCTTTGCTCAACATCCCGGTCAGGTTGGCCCCTATGCCAATATACGCATTATTGACGCTGATTTTAGAGGGGCTATAACCTGCCTGAACAAAAAATCCAAGGCTTCGTTCGGCCTGCGCCCATACTTTTTGGTCTGCATAAACATAAGCCCCAAAAGTGTTGTAGTTTAACGAGTCGGCTAATGTTGAATTAAAGTTATTTTCGACAATATGGCTATGTGAATAAATTCCTAACTTATACGTTCCGGGCAAACCAACAATATCAAGGCTTTGCTGTAACTCAGAAATAGCCAGCAACCCATCGCCTGAAACAAACTCCCACTTAATGTTGTGCGGGTTATAGTCAAAATCCGTAGGACTGCCATCATAAGCGGCGTTGAGCCATGAGGTTTTTTCGGTTATATTCCACTTGGCTGTCAAGCCCAACGAGGTAAGCGGAAAAATAGGCGCTGCAACGTTGCCAGAAATAATGGGAAGAATCCCAAACGAACTGTTCAAAAACAACGCGCCATGCTCAGAATTGGCAAACTCTACATTCAAATCCTGCAAACCAACAGTGAGTTCGACATGGCCAACAGCCTGTTTAAGCCAAAATTCCTGCAAGTATGTATGGTTGCCTGCCTCAATGTTAGAAGCTACCTGCATATCGCCGAGCAAATCAGCCGAAGGTGTTGCCCCGTGAGTGTTTGCAGCATTGACAAAAAGCTGTCCGCCCTTCCACAGCCCGGCTTTTTCGGTATCAAAACCAATACGTATAGTAGCCATGCCCAAATAACCATAGCCAGTTTTGATACCCCCAGCCAGGTTGCTTACGTTATCGCAGGTATAAGACGCCTCAAGCAGCAAAGGGTCGTCCGAATTGTTTTCTGACGTTTGGGCAATGATGGATGTAACGAAGAAAAGCGAAAGAGCCAACGTGTATATCTTTTTCATTTTTTGTTGTGTTTTAATTATTTACACAGCAAAAGTAGCTTTGGCCCAAGAGGTGTGAAATACCAAGATATGATGAAAAAAAAGATAATCCTCATCATAAATGAGGAGGCTAAATTAACGTCAATTCAACATTATAATAACGAGAGTCTAAGAATGCTTACATAGCTAATATTTACAGGTATTAGCAAAAGCTTCCTAACTTTTGCCTTGAAGCAAAAGTTCCAAAAATTCAAGGCTTGACGTAAATTGGCTAAAAAAAGCTTTATCAACGGCTCCGGGCAATAACTCGCTTCGTCGATAAAGCTTTTTTCTTAACGCCATTTTCGTCAGGCCAATAGCAGAGACGTTTCTATGAAAAAGGCGAAGCATTAAAAAGAAAAAAATTCCTTTTCATCGCCTTTTTGTTCGATTTCGGCCGAGAAGCCTAACATTCCTTTGTTTGCATATTGCAACATTAAAAGGCTTCGAGGGTGAAAGAGTTAAGGCGATAAGAGTTTTTGAGCAACTTTTTTCGATAAAAAAGTTGCATGGAAATAATGGCTTATTACTGAATAACTCAATGAAAATGATTTTTTACATCGAACTCACGTTAATTAATAAATTATCTTTAGAATAATATATTAAACCATAGGTTTTACACTTTCAAGCGTAATATACTTATTTACAACAGCATAGATAGTCAAACCCGAGACAGTTTTAATTCCGGTCTTTTGCGAGATGTTTTTCCTATGGGTGATAACAGTATTAATGCTTATGCTCAGTTTATCGGCAATCTCTTTGTTTGAAAGCCCAACAGCCAATAATTGCAGGACTTCCACTTCCCGTTCACTAAGAATATCTTCAGAAATATAAGTATTTTGGGAATGTTTAGAAGAAAGAACTTTTTTAATAGTAGAAATAATTGTTCCTGGACTATCCGAAATACTAATAATACCATCAAAAAGCCCCAGGACCTGCTGGTCATAATGCAAGTAAACCAATGCCATCCAGTGCGCTTTGTCCCAATTATTCTTAAGCGATTGGAAGCTTTTTACATTATGCTGAATTATTGCCGGATTAACAATTACAAGGCTTTCAGGTTTAGCACAAATAAATTTTTCAGCATCATCAATATTTCCGGCCTGCCTGATATGCAAAGGCATGCCAGCATGCGAAATAACCTGAACAAGCCCTTCATAAAGCACCGATGATGTTTCGACAACTATTATATTGGTTACCTTGCTCATGGCTTTGCATTCAGTTGTTTTTCCAGTTTTTCAACCAAAGGAACCAATATCAAATCCTCGATGCGGGCATGTACCTTCAAATCGTAATCTAACTCAACCAACAGGTGAAATAATTCGCGCCTTGCCTGTTGGTCATTTTTGTGAGGCAGGTACTTTATCAGCAGGCTCATCAGGTCGTCGAGCTTCTCTTCAATATCGCTGTGATGATCTTTATATTCGCTTACTGAATAAGCGTTGCGTTGCCTGTAAGGGATTTTATTTATAAAAACATCATAAAGACCAGTAACAAAAGGAAATACAACACTATTTTCATAGTTAAGGTGCTCTCTCACTTCGTTAAAATAATCCTGGAAAAATTTTTCCACCAGTTTGCTTTCATCCAGGTCGTTCAATCCCATAATTAACTTTATACACTGCTGTATTTTGGGATATATCTCGTCCAAATAGTATTTATGGTTGTTATGTAAGTACCTGATGATAGCCGGAAGGTCAGAAAATCTGAGCTTGGGAATTTGGTAAGAATCCTTTCCCAGATAAAGATTAGCAAAAGCGATAAACAAATCGCTGCTTATATTGTGTTCACTACATATTTTGTCAACCGTCTTTGTTTGAAAAGGTACATGAATGTCAAAATGCTCAAGAAATAGCATTGACCCGGGATAAGCCCTGACAATATCAGACAGCTCAGTATCCTGAGTGATATACAAATTTGAAGAAGACATTATTTATGCTTTAGCCTTGAAACAAAGTTTTCAGGAAAAAGTTGAAACCATAAACTCAAAAGTGAGTTAGAACACTTATTCAAAAAAAATACAAATCTCGATGGACTTATTATCAGCTTATTTCATCCGTTGGTTATCAAAGCGAGTATTACCGAGGTATAAAAAGGTGAATTGCATTTTGCTTTACAGGAGTGGCAGTATTTGCAGCATCGCTGTTTTTTTGATTCTAATATTTTTTTGCATAATTTGGATATTTGACGGAAATAAACTAAATTGCGTCACAAAATTGACGGAATTATGAATTATTTAGTCAGAGAGATAACTGAAAATTTATTAAATAAGCTTCAATCAAATAAGGTTGTAATAGTATATGGAGCAAGACGTGTAGGGAAAACCATGCTCGTAAAAAAGATTTTGGAAAAGGTTAATGAACCAGTCCTAAGATTAAATGGGGAAGATATTAATGTCCATGATAAATTAGCAATAAGGACGATAGAAAATTATAGGCAACTTTTAGGGTCGTATAAATTTCTTTTTATTGATGAAGCTCAAAAAATTCCTGATATTGGTGTGAAACTTAAATTAATGATTGATGAAATTGAAGGACTTAAAATAATAATATCTGGCTCATCATCATTTGATATTAATCGAGAGGCTGGAGAACCATTAACTGGTCGTAAATATACATTTAATTTATATGCTTTGTCCGAAAGAGAATATAGCCAAATCGAAGATCGTATATCAAAAACGGATAAATTAAGGGAAAGATTAGTTTTAGGAAACTATCCAGAACTCCTTCATTTGCCTGACAAAAAAGATAAGATTGAATATTTAAATGAAATGGTAAGTTCCTATCTGTTAAAGGATATTCTGGTTTATGAAAACATAAAAAACTCTCAAACAATATTCAATTTATTGCGTTTGATTGCATTTCAATTAGGCAAGGAGGTGTCTCTTCAAGAGTTAGGCCAACAATTATCAATTAGCAAAAACACAGTTGAGAAATATCTTGACTTATTGAGCAAGGTTTATATTCTTCATAAAGTAGAAGGATTTAGCAGAAACCTTAGAAAAGAAATTACTAAAAGTTCAAGATGGTATTTTCTTGATAATGGGATAAGGAATGCGGTAATTGCTAATTTCAACCCAATAGAGTCTCGTAACGATATTGGTCAATTATGGGAAAACTATATGATTAGTGAACGGATTAAATATCAAGAATATAAAAGAATCTCTTCAAACAATTACTTTTGGAGAACTTATGAACAACAAGAAATAGACTGGGTAGAGGAACGTGATGGAACTTTATTTGGATATGAATTAAAATGGAAGGAATCAAAGGTTAAAATCCCGACACAATGGAAAAACGCATATCCAGATTCTTCATTTGAAGTAGTTAATATCAATAATTTTGAAAATTGGTTAGAAATAAAATACTAAAGCCCGCCCTACCATGTAGCTCGTTTTTCTCACACTAAGAGCATCAAAGAAATTTTTGAGCTAGCAGAAAAAGTTAAAAAAGGCCGTTTCCAAAAAAACGAGCGGAAGTATAAAGAAAAAGAGGTTGGGCTCTATTTTGAAATAAAGAACCCAACCTCAAGATTTTCAAAAAAGTTATTGAAAGAAAAAGTTATTCTTTCTTGGTATCATCAGAAAATGTACGGTGCCCCAATTTTTTGTCGAGGTAAAAAACGCCACCGCTCTTTTCACCAGTGATTTTCAGCACATCAATAATTTCGAGGGCATTGGCTTCCTCTTCAATTTGTTCTTCAATGAACCATTGCAGCATTGTTGCTGTAGCATAGTCTTTTTCGGCCAAAGCCACTTCATAACATTGGTTAATAAGGCTTGTAACCTTGCACTCGTGCTCATATGTTTCTTCCATCATACTCAGAAGGCTGTCCCATGAGGTTTTAACAGCTGCAATAGGCTCAAGCTTAACCTCGCCCGAGCGGGTAAGAATGAAATCCAGTATTTTCAGGGCATGAGAGGTTTCTTCGTGAAACTGGACACGCATCCAGTTGGCAAAACCTTTAAACCCCTTATTCTCAGCCCAAGCCGACATCGACAAGTACATATAAGCTGACCAAAGCTCGGCATTTACCTGCTTATTCAGCACTTCTTCTATTTTTTTACTAATTTTCATAATCTCAATTATTTTTTGGTTAAACATCTAAATATATAAAACGTAAGAACCAAGAACCAAGAATCAAATAAATCATTTACAATAAGTTGCATATAACTGTGTCAGAAATATTATAACAAATATTAAAACCCTACAAATTACTATGTTTCCTCGTTTTAATAACAATACCCACTACTACAGTTCCAACCACACCTGCCAATACCACTAATCCTTTTCCCCATAGGCTTTCTATAAAAAAAAACGTTGAAATGCCTATCATTGTCCACATCATTGCTATTGAATACAACTTGGTCTGAAGCGGAATACTATTGCTTTTTTGAAAATTTTGAACATAACTCCCTACAAACCTGTTGTTTATCACCCACTTGTACAGCCAGTCCGAGCTTCGCATGTATAACCCGGCAGTAAGCAAAATAAAAGGAGTTGTAGGTAACCCCGGCACAAAAATCCCTATTATCCCCAACGCCAGCGACAATGTCCCTAACACTATTAGTACAAATCGAAACACGTTCATTTTCAATATTTAGATGTTGATTTTCCAACTATTTGCAATTTTATTTCTTCAATCTTAAAACCAGTTATTTGTTTCCTCTCAAAATATTTTTCAAGCAAATCATTTAGCTCAGCATCCATGTAATCTTCAATGATATCTGATTCAGAATAATAGATATGATGGTGCTTTTCAACACAGGCATCATAACGCTTAATGTCCTTATCAGTTTTTACAGTCTTTACCAAACCATTTTCAACAAAAGCATCCAACACCTTATACACAGTGGCCAGCGAGATATTGGGATTCTTTTTCCTGATGTAATCCAGCACCTGTTCTGCCGTAGGATGATTACACAGTTTAAAAACAGCCTCAAGTATGGCAATTCTTTGCGGAGTAACTTTTAACCCTTTTTCATTCAACGCACTACTAATACTATTTAATTTCATAATACTAACTATTAGATAAGAATTATTCTCTTTTAATAACAAGTAAAGTTAGTGTATTTTTTTGTTAAAAAAATAAAAAAGCTTTTCAACAAAAATTATAGTTGTAACTTGCAACAGTTTTAAATTACAACTTTGTAAAATGAAAAATACAGAAAATCAAACCATTAAAAAATTCAGGGAACTGCTCAGAAGGTTTGAACGGGAGATTTTTGTGCAGACGAATGAATGTTGTTGTAGCAATGTGACCCTGGCTCAATGCCATACTTTGCTTGAAATAGAAAGCAAAGAAAAAGAAACATTGACTGAATTAGCCAATAATCTTGGACTTGACAAAAGTACTATTAGCCGTACAGTTGACGGGCTGGTCAACATAGGGCTTATACAGCGCACTATTCCCGCAGAAGACAGACGTACTTCAATTTTGCAGCTTACACAAGCCGGCATTGACGTTTGCCATACCATCAATGGCAACAATGACAAGTATATTGAAAAAACGCTGTCGGTATTATCCGACCAGGAAAAGGATGAACTAATCAGGTTATTTGAAAAGATTACCAGTCAGATGGTTAAACTCAGGTCAACAGGCTGTTGCCCTATTAATGATTAAAATTAAAAACATGATTTACGAAAACATATTAGAAACAATAGGCAATACGCCACTTGTAAGGATTAACAAACTAAACCCATACGAAAATATTTCGATCAGCGCCAAAATAGAAGGTTTTAACCCGTCTGGAAGCATCAAAGACCGAATAGCCCTCAAAATGATTGAACAAGCCGAAGCAGAAGGTTCGTTGGTAAAGGGAAAAACCATCATTGAACCTACTTCGGGCAATACAGGCATAGGATTGGCCATGATAGGCCGAATGAAAGGCTATGACGTGGAAATAGTGATAAGCAAAGGTGTATCCATTGAGAGGGTCAAAATGATTAAGGCTTTCGGGGCAAAGGTAACCCTGACAGATGAGAAACTCGGTACAGACGGTGCCATCATTAAAGCCAAAGAGCTGGTCAAGGCCCATCCTGAGAAATACTTTATGCCCGACCAGTTTTCAAACAGCTACAACAAAATAGCCCACTACAAGACTACCGGCGAAGAAATATGGAAACAAACCAATGGCAAAATCACGCATTTTGTTTCTGCCCTTGGAACTTCAGGTACTATCATGGGTGTAGGCCTTGCTTTGAAAGAAAACAACCCCAATATTAAGATTGTATGTGCGCACCCCGTAAAAGGCCATTATATACAAGGTTTGAAAAATATGGAAGAAGCCATTGTACCTGCTATATACGATCCTTCGCAGATTGACGAAACCATTATGGTAGAAACAGAAGCAGCTTATGATATGGCACGTCAAATTATCAGAAAAGAAGGGATTTTTGTAGGCATGAGTAGTGGAGCAGCCATGTATGCCGCGCTGGAAGTAGCCAGGAAAATTGATTCGGGCAATATTGTCGTCATCTTCCCGGATAGCGGTGAAAAGTATTTAAGTACAGGTTTATTCAAGGAAAATTAAGATTCTTAACCACCCCAACCTCCCGCCTGAGAAGGGACAAGCTCTCCTTATAAAGGAGGGGAAAGACTGCAAAGCATGAAATACCTCCATTTTTCGGGCATTCTGAATAAATGTCAAGCAAGTTCAACAATGAAACAGCTGATATGCCTGGCATTGCCAGTTATTGCCACGTCGTTCATGTCTATGGCCTACCATTTCGTCAATATCATTTTTGTAGGGCAGCTTGGAAGTAGCGCTGTTGCAGCAGTTGGTTCAGCAGGATTTTATATGAACCTTGGCTGGGGCTTATCTTCATTGCTGACTGTAGGGGCAGGAATAAAAGTATCGCACAGCATCGGGCAGAAAAACAATCTTTTGGCCAAAAGCTATGTAAAAAGTGGCATTGTAGCAACATTGATTGTAGCAGTCCTTTACTATCTGGTATTGCTGGCAACAAAAAGCTTCCTGGTTGGCATTATCCGCCTGAATGACCCTGAGATAGAACAGGCCACCACCAATTATTTGATGTTGACAGGCTTGAGCATTCCGTTCACCTTTCAAAACCTGTTTTTTACCAATGTTTTTATCGGCTCAGGCGATAGTAAAACCCCTTTTAGGATAAACGCCCTGGCTTTTGGCATCAATATAGCCTTAGACCCTTTGCTTATTTTCCTTGCAGGATGGGGCATTTATGGCGCTGCTGTGGCCACTATCCTTTCGCAGGCTGTTGCTACAATAGTTTTTTACAATAAATTGTATAAAAATGAAATGCTAAGGCCTAAAGGCGTAACATTCCGTAAAGTCCTCCTGAAAAACATCATCGGGTTAGGCATCAGCCCTACCATACAGCGTGTATCCTTTACCATTGTTGCTATTGCCATGGCCCGTATCATCAGCAACTGGGGAGCAAACGCCATTGCTGTTCAAAAAGTAGGGATTCAGATTGAAGCCATTTCGTACATGACCATTATCGGGTTCATGTCGGCCTTATCCTCGTTGTCCGGTAAAGCATACGGTGCCAAAAATTACCAGCAGCAATGGGAAACGTTTCGGTCAGGGATGGTGCTTGCTTTCATCATTGGTATTATTACAACTGCCATTTTGATTGCATTTCCAAGCTCCTTGTTTTCTATTTTCCTTCATGAAAAGGAAAGTGTTGCCATGGGGCGCGAATACCTGCTTATTTTAGGTGTTTCGCAGCTATTTATGTGCATGGAACTGATGGCTACCGGGGCGTTCTTTGGTTGGGGGCGCACCAATATACCTGCCATTACAGGGATTACACTTACCGTGTTGAGAATTCCTATGGCCATTGCTTTTATCCATTTCTGGGAAAACTCCTTATCCTCAGTATGGTGGAGTATCAGCATCAGCAGCATTGCCAAAGGCTCACTGCTTGTACTGTTGTATGTTATTCTTTTTAAGATATTTATTAAAAACACCCAATCCGTAAAATCATGAGTACAGCATGTTTAATAAATAAAAAATTGAAGGAAAAACCAGCTTTAATAGACAAATGCTGCAAAACCTCCAACTCATCAAAATTTCAAGCTTCAATTAAAAAATCAACCGCTATGAACAACGATATTTTCACCCCGTTAGTAAGCCAGATCAAAGGTAATATCTGGACAGAAGGCTTGTTTGGCCTTGAAAAAGAAAACATCCGTGTGGACAAAAACGGCAACCTTTCGCTTACACCTCACCCCAAAACATTTGGCAACAAGCGTAAACATGCATACGTCACTACAGATTTTTCCGAAAGCCAGGTAGAAATGATTACCCCGCCCCTGCCAACTATCAAAGAGACGGTTGGGTTCCTGGAAACCATTCACGACATAGTCAGCCTTGAGCTGGAAGATGAATACCTTTGGCCTCAGAGCATCCCGCCAGTTTTACCAGACGAAACCCTTATTCCTATAGCCCGTTTTGACGATGAAGGAAAAGAAGCCGAACAATACCGCGAATTTTTGGCCAACAAATACGGCCCCAAAAACCAGCTATTTTCAGGCATCCATTTCAACCTGTCATTTGGCGAAAAGCTGATGGAAATGCTATATCACAAGAGCAACTCAGTTATGACTTTTGAAGAGTTCAAAGATGAAGCGTATTTGAAAGTTACCCGACAAATGCTCAGACTGCGATGGCTGTATGTGTTGCTTTATGGCAACAGCCCGGTAGTTGACCCTTCGATGGAACTTAAATGCAAGCAATCGCCTTTTACTATTGACAAACACGTAATAGGCCTTTCTATCCGCAATAGTTGCTATGGTTACCAAAACATTGGCGAGCTATACCCCGACTACAGCTCGGTACAGAATTTCCAACAAAGCATTGAGCAAATGGTCAAAGATGGAAAGTTAGCCTCCACCAAAGAGCTTTATTCGTCCATTCGGCCAAAGTTTATCAAAGACCCTAAGCATATAACTTATGTAGAATTGCGGTTTATCGACATTGACCCGTTGACAAAAGCCGGTATAAGCGAAGAAGCTTTACACTTCCTTCATGCTATGGCCATTTATGGGCTGCTTTCAGAAGAACCCGATTCGTTTGATGCAACAGCACAGTCGCATGCCAACCAATATCATGGCTATGTATCGCTTTACGGCTTAATCCCAAACCCGCATGCAAATCAGGAAGAAGCAGATGTATGGGCAAAAGCCAAAAAGCATATTCAGCACATGGCTAATTTACTTCAAGACCTGATGGTAAATAATGAAAGTATAATAAAATCAATTGATGTAGCAAACAAACTAATTAAAAACCCCAAGAAAAGAAAAGTTTATGAAGTCCTCGATGGTATATTGCAAAAAGGATATGTACCTTTTCATTTAGAAAAAGCTAAAAGCTATTTAAATGCCAGCCAACAGAAGAGCTACAACTTTATCGGGCTGGAAGACATGGAGCTTTCAACACAGTTGCTTTTGCGTGAAGCTGTAAAACGGGGCATTTTATTTGATATTTTAGACAGAAAAGAGAATTTCGTGAGGTTAAAACAAAACGGGAATATCCAATACGTAAAACAAGCCACCAAAACTTCGTTAGACAACTACGCCAGCATCCTGGCCATGGAAAACAAGCAAGTGACCAAAAAGATTGTCAGGGAAGCCGGCATCCGCGTCCCTGAGGGCTATGAATATACCAATGCTGAAGCTGCAAAAACAGATTTCGCCTTATTCAAGGGCAAAGCTGTTGTTATTAAGCCCAACCAGACCAATTTCGGCATAGGCATCACTATTCTCAAAGAAAACACCGATGAAACAACCTTTTTCAGGGCCGTGGACATTGCTTTTGAGCACGACACCTCCATTCTTATCGAAGAATTTATTGAAGGCAAGGAATACAGGATATTTGTCATCAACAACGAGGTGGCAGGCATTCTGCACCGTGTCCCGGCCAATGTGGTTGGCGATGGAAACAAGACCATTCGCGAACTGGTAGAAATAAAAAACCAAGACCTTTTGCGTGGTAAAGGATACCGCACCCCGCTTGAAAAAATCCAACTGGGCGAGGCCGAAGCCATGTTTCTGAAGTCGCAACATAAGACTTTTGATGACGTTCCGGCAAACGGAGAAGTTGTTTACCTACGCGAGAACTCAAACATTAGCACTGGCGGCGATAGCATTGATTTTACAGACGAAATCCCGGATTCGTACAAGCAAATAGCCATAAAAGCTGCATCTGCACTCAATGTCAAGATTACCGGGCTGGATATGATGATAAAAGATTACTATCAGGAAGCCAGGCCAGACAATTACGCCATCTTAGAGCTAAACTTCAACCCCGCCATCCACATCCATTGCCATCCTTATAAAGGTAAGAACCGCAAGCTGAACGAAAAGTTGATGGATGCACTGGGGTTTAAAACAATATAATTCATCAAAATAATAAAAATTTTTAATCCATTTCGCAAATTTCCGAAATATATTTCGTATATTTGCGAAACATATTTCTAACAATGTCAGAAAAAGAAAAATATTACACCGATTCACAAGAGAAGGTTGCCCGGTTTGCCAAAGCGCTTTCGCACCCGGTAAGGGTTTTTATCCTCGATTACCTGGCCAACAATATAGATAAATGCTGTTACAGTGGCGACATGGCCGAAGAATTGCCCATTGCCCGCTCTACCTTATCAGAGCATTTGGCCGAACTAAAAAAAGCAGGATTGATACAGGGTGAAATAAACCCTCCGTATATCAAGTATTGTATAAACCGCGAAAATTGGGAAGAAGCAAAAAAAACAATGATACAATTTTTTAATTTGAAAATATAATAATTTGAAGATGAATTGACTTGAAAATAAAAATCAATTCTTCAATCTTCAAATTATCAAATTGTATAATTATCAAATAAATTTAAGGTATGGAAATAAAAATTTTAGGCTCTGGTTGCGCCAAATGTAAAACACTAGAAAAGATAACCCGTGAAGTGGTCGAACAAAATGGCATAAATGCCAATATTACCAAGGTAGAGGACATTGTGGAGATAATGAAATACAACATTATGGCAACCCCTGCCCTTGTAGTGAACGAAAAGGTTGAAATAAAAGGCCGTGTACCTTCTGCCGACGAAATAAAACAAGTATTGTTAAAAGCAATTTGAAAATGTATTGGTTTGAAAATTTGAAGATGGTTAATAAGCAAATCATTCTCAAATTCTCAAATTGTATAATTTTCAAATTAGATAATCTTCAAATTAAAATAATTATGAAACAGATTGTAATGTTCAGTTTTGCCCTTGTAATGACATTGGGCAGTTTATCGTGCAATGCACAAACTACAAAAAAAGAGGATAAACCCAATGCTTCGGCTAAAGTAGAAGCTTATTATTTTCATTTTACCAGTCGCTGTGTTACTTGTAAGACGGTTGAAGCAGAAGCCAAAGAAAGCATCGCAGCCCTTTATGGCGACAAAGTTTCTTTTCAGTCGGTCAATTTAGACGAAGCTTCAAGCAAAGCCCTTGCTGAAAAGTTAAAAGTATCAGGACAAACTTTATTGATAGTAAAAGGCGATACAAAAATCAACATTACCAACGAAGGTTTTATGTATGCCCGCTCAAACCCTGAAAAATTAAGATCTGTTATTAAAGAAAAAGTTGATGAGCTTTTGAAGTAGCACAACATGGATTTTTTTAACAGCATATTAGAAAACAGTACAATGCCGTGGCTTTCGGCATTGGTACTGGGTTTGATGACAGCTATCAGTCCATGCCCCCTGGCCACCAACATTACAGCAATAGGCTTTATCAGCAAAGATATTGAAAACCGCCACCGTGTATTTATCAATGGTTTGCTTTACACCCTTGGCAGGGCCATTTCATATACCGCAATAGCCCTGGTGATTTTTCTTGGGGTTGACCAGTTTAAGTTTTCCGGTATTTTTCAGCAGTATGGCGAAAAGTTCCTCGGCCCATTGCTTATCATTATTGGGTTGTTTATGCTGGATGTCATCAAAATGAAATTTCCAGGCATGGGCAAATTAACTTCCCGAATGGAAAACAAAGCTACATGGAATTATATAGACACCATTCTGCTGGGGATTGTTTTTGCGTTAGCTTTTTGCCCTTACAGCGGGGTTTTATATTTCGGCATGCTTGTACCCATGACGGTTGCCAGCGCATCGGGTTTGTACCTTCCAGTAATTTTTGCTCTGGCTACGGGTATCCCGGTCATTCTTTTTGCATGGGTGCTTGCATACACCGTATCGGGCATTGGGCATGTTTACCATAAGGTGAAGACCTTTGAAAAGTGGTTCCGTCGCATTATAGCAATATTGTTCATTCTGGTTGGCATCTACTATATCATAAGGGTTTATTTATAAAAAAATTTGAAAACATATTTCGGGTTTAGACGAAATTCTAAATAAAACAAAAGAAGTAATGGAAACAAAAAAAGAGTTTAAAATCCTGCTATGGATAGCAGTAATATTTGGGGCAGCATTTTTTCTGCCCATCGAAAGTGTCAGGTTTAATACGGCCATTGCAGCCACGTTCGACCTTGTAAAATGGTATGCCCGTGAGCATGTAATTTTATGTTTGTTACCAGCATTCTTTATTGCAGGTGTAATATCAATATTTGTCAGCCAGGGCTCTGTATTACGTTATTTTGGGGCTAATGCCAAGAAATGGCTGGCATATACAGTTGCCGCTGTATCAGGCACTATACTTGCCGTTTGCAGTTGTACTATTTTGCCCTTGTTTTCAAGTATTCACAAACGTGGTGCCGGTTTGGGCCCGGCTATTGCCTTTTTGTATTCGGGCCCGGCAATAAACATCCTTGCCATTATCTTAACCGCACGTATATTAGGCTTTGAGATGGGTGTTGCACGGACTATTGGAGCAGTATCTTTTAGTATCATTATAGGAGTGGCTATGTCGCTCATATACCGTAAAGAAGAAAAAGCAAAGCGTGAAGAACAGATGAATATTGAATTTCAGGCTGAAAAACGTCCGATGTGGCAAACTTCGTTCCATTTTTTTACATTAGTATTAATCCTTGTTTTTGCTAACTGGGGCAGTCCTGCAAGTAGCGATACTTCAAGTGCCTGGTATTATATATGGGCTTATAAATGGTATATCACCGGCTTTTTTGCATTGCTGCTTGGTTATTCATTAATCTATATCTTGAAAATAAAATGGCAATGGGTTTTACTGGCAACCGTGGCAACTGTTACATCAGCTTTCTTATCATCGACGTTTATTGAAAACGTCAAACTTGCCCCGCTTGTACCCATGATAGTTGGCATTGCAGCTTTAAGTACCATAACACTTTTAGACAAAAAAGACGAAGACAATAAAGAGTGGACAATTTCTGCCTGGGGGTTTGCCAAACAAATCCTGCCCTTGCTTGCCATAGGTGTTGTTACAGCAGGTTTTTTGTTAGGCTCCACCCATGATGGAAAAACAATTGCAGGCATAATCCCTAACGAATGGATTTCTGCTTTAGTTGGCGGAAACTCGGTATTCTCCAATTTTTTTGCTTCAGTTGTAGGCGCTTTTATGTACTTTGCCACTCTTACCGAAGTACCTATTTTACAAGGATTAATCGCTTCAGGTATGGGCAAAGGCCCTGCTTTAGCGTTATTATTGGCCGGGCCATCATTATCATTACCCAACATGTTGGTAATACGAGGCGTAATGGGTACCCAAAAAACGGTAGTTTATGTTACATTGGTAATTGTAATGGCCACAATTTCCGGACTAATATTTGGTGCAATTTAAAACAATAAAAAAAATGAAAATCGCAAAAAAGAATGAAATGAAAGTTACATTAATCATCATGGTTTTGGTAATGACATTTGTAGTAACGTTTGTAAGTGTATCGGTAAACTTTGGCTACCATGCCGGATTTATTGCCAAATGGATGAAATCATGGGGACTTGCCTTCGTGGCAGCCCTTCCGGTGGTGATGGTGATTATGCCCATAATAAAGAAAACCATTGCAAAATATGTTGAATAATTTTTAACCCTTAATATTAAAAAAAATGAAAACAATCAGTTTTATTGGCGGCGGCCGTATTACCCGCATTTTAGCCCAGGCATTTAACAATGCCAATGTACGTTTTGACAAAGTAGTTGTGTATGATGTAAGCGAAGAAGCATTAAAAGCTGTAAAAGCTAAATTTCCACAGGTTACCACTACAACCAGTGTTGATGAAGCTGCAACAGCCGAACTTGTTATTCTTTCCGTTCACCCCCCAATGGTAATGGAGACCATTGAGAAAATCAAAGGCAGCCTGCAACCCGGTTCGGTATTGCTTTCGTTAGCGCCAAAGTTTACTATTGAAAAACTGACTGCTTTGCTGGGTGGTTTTGCCAACATTGCCCGCATGAACCCCAGCGCTTCAACCATTGTAAACAAAGGCGTTAACCCGGTTTCGTTTTCTGCTTCTTTTGATGCTGATAAAAAGAAAGCATTTCTCGAACTGTTTCGGCCATTAGGCTATGAGCCCGAAGTAGCCGACAACAAAATTGAAGCTTATGCTGTTATTAGCGCCATGGGGCATACTTACTTTAACTTCCAGTTGCAAAAGCTTAAAGAACTGGCCGTTTCGTTTGGCATGGATGAACAAGAGGCCGCTAAAACTATCTCAAATATGCTTTGGGGTACAACCGAAACCCTTTTCAACTCAGGTTTACCTTATGCCGAAGTAGCCGACCTTGTTCCGGTAAAACCAATGGCAGAAGTGGAAGAAACCATTAAAGGCTATTACGACCAATATTTAACAGGTATATACAATAGAATTAAACCGTAAATGAAAACAAAACTTAGGTTTTTGTTGCTATTCACATGTATATGTTATAGTGTACAAATATTCGGGCAAGATACCGATACAACTTTTAAACCTTCGGGCAAACCTATTGTGCAAGTGTTTGGGTATTCCAAGCTTGACGCAACTAAAGATGCCAAACAACCTGTAAGCTTTGGTATTACCCGTGCCCACTTTGGGTATAATTATAATTTTTCAAATAGTTTTTCAGGTACATTGATAATTGATGCTGCTGGTAGGCCAACTACTGTTGGTAATATTGTTGTAACCGATTCTACAGGTAAAAATTATACAGTCAATAACACTTCCAAGGAAGGAAGCTATTATACAGCATTCCTGAAGTTTGCTTTTATTCAATGGAAACCTTCTGAAATGTTTACTTTGCAAGTGGGTGGTATTTTGCAAAATCATTATATCACTCAGGAAAAGTTTTGGGGCTATCGCTATGTTTATGAAACTTTCCAAGACAGATATTATGGAACTGCAAGTGGCGATTTCGGGGCAATCGGGTTTGTTAAGGTAAATAACATTTTGGCTTTTGACGTTGCTGTTACCAACGGAGAAGGTATAAGGTTTAAACAAGATGATTACGGTAAAGTAAAATATGCAACAGGTATTGACATTAAACCTTTAAAAGGATTGTTAACCCGCCTGTATTATGACAATACACAATCGGGCGACCCGAGCGATAATGCAACGCAACACCTCTTTTCGTTTTTCACAGGTTACCAGTTGGATAAAGTTTTCCGTGCAGGACTTGACGTTAATTACAGGTTGAACAACCTAAACTACAATGACCATGATTTTTGGGGATATTCTTTGTTTGGCACTTACATTGTGAATCCTAAAATTGAAATCTTTGCCCGCTACGACAATGTGTTATCCAATACCTTATCTGGTCAATCACAAAGCTGGAATATTGCAAAAGAAGGTAAAGCCTATATAATGGGGATTCATTACCAACCTGTTAAAACTGTAAATCTTTCAATTAATTATCAGGGGTGGAAAGCCAAACAGTCCGATAAAAAACATACCAATATAATAATGCTTAGTACAGAATTTAAACTTTAAATGTATGGAAACAAATAATAACGTAAAAACCTGCCTTTGTGGCAGCGGCGAATATGTTGTAATAGCCTGTTCGGGGGCATGCGATTTGGGCCAAATATCGGACTTGGTTGCCCGAAAACTGAGGGACAATAATATCCGCAAAATGAACTGCCTTGCGGCTGTAGCAGCCGATGTGAAACCCACCATCGAGATGTTCAAGGAGGCAGACCTTCTACTAATAGATGGCTGCCCGGTTGATTGTGGCAAAAAGATACTTGATAAAGCAGGCATTACCAATTACAAATACATGCGTATGACCGACCTCGGTTATGTGAAAGGCCAAACCCCTGTTACCAGCGAAGTAATTGAAGCTGTTTATGAAAAGGCTGCGGTTGACTTCTAAAACAAAACAGGCGCTGTCGGCGGCTTTTATGGTGCTGTCGGTATTGTTTTTTGTCCTGCTTTTCGTATTCAAAGATACATTAAACAATTACGCATCAAAAGCCATTAAAACACAAGCTGGCCCCGAAGTTCAACACTCGGTACCGGCTTTTGTCGATTCGGCCTACAACTACGCTAAAAATGGGCTAAGCTACCAGTTTACATTTCTCGAATTTGGGGCAAAAGGCTGTTCGGCCTGCAAACGTATGGAACAGGTTATGGCCGAAATAAAGGCCCGCTTCCCCGACCGCGTAAACGTAATCTTTATAAACATCATGCTGCCCGAAAATCAGCGGTTGATGAAATACTTTGGCATTGCAGCCATATCTTCACAAGTGCTTTTAGATAAAGAAGGTAAAGAGTTTTTCAGGCATACGGGGTATTATTCTACAAATGAGCTATTAATAGCTTTCCGTTTTTAATTTTTTTCCTACCTTTGGTGTCTGGCTATGGGGTTAGCCTCGAACCGCCTTAAATAAGCTGATAACTCCTGTATGACTTTATTGTTTAACCTTAAAGTATGCAGGATATATGATAAAAATACTTTTGTTTATTGGTTCGGGGAGTTTCCTGGGGGGCATCTCACGTTTTCTTACTTCACGTTTTATTCAAAATACCTTTATTGCGTCTTTTCCTTACGGAACATTTGTTGTCAACATTCTTGGCTGCTTTCTTATTGGGTTGTTTTATGGCATTTCAGAACGGGGCAACGCGATGTCTTCAGAGTTGCGCATGTTCCTGACGGTTGGCTTTTGTGGCGGGTTTACTACATTTTCGACTTTTGCCAACGAGAATGTTGCGCTGCTTCGCGATGGTAATATTTTCTATTTTGCTTTATATACAAGCCTGAGTGTTTTTATTGGCATTTTGGCCACTTATTTGGGAAACCTAATCACTAAAATAATATAACCATGGAAATAAAAGGAGAAGCCAAATTATTGCGGATTTTTATCAGTAATACCGACAAATTCAAACATAACTTACTGTACGAAATGGTTGTTTTTGCAGCCAAACGATATGGACTGGCAGGGGCTACCGTGCTGAAAGGGGTGATGGGCTACGGGTCAAGCAGCGTGGTGCGTTCTATTAAATTTTGGGAATTTACCGAAAAACTCCCGGTGGTAATTGAGATAGTTGACGAATCGGAAAAGATTGAAAAGTTTGCCGAGAAAATACTCCCCTGGTTTGAAAAGCTGCGTTATGGTTGTATGATAACTATGGAAAAAGCAAACATAGTCCTTTACAAACAAGGCGAAAAGAAAAGTTTTTTTAAATGGTAAAAATTACGTGTTATGGATAACATTTGGTTAATTGCAGCAATGTGGATGGGCATGGCTTTAGTGGCCAGCTTAATATCTATCCGTGTAGGTATTTCTGTTGCCCTTATCGAGATATTGGTAGGTGTCATAGCCGGAAATTTTTTAGGCATCCACCAAACTACCCAATGGATAGATTTTTTGGCCATGCTGGGTAGTGGTGTTCTAACCTTTTTGGCGGGCGCTGAAATTGACCCGGCTTCACTAAAAGCAAACTTAAAAGCCAGTCTTGCTATTGGCATATTGTCTTTTGTTGTTCCATTTGCCAGTGTTTGGCTCATTGCACAGTATGTTTTTGGCTGGGGGATACACCAGGCCCAGATTGCCGGGATAGCATTATCTACTACATCTGTTGCCGTTGTATATGCAGTTATGATTGAAAAAAAGCTTGGCGATACATCCATGGGCAAAATGATACTCGCAGCCTGTTTTATTACCGATTTTGGGACAGTGCTTGCCCTGGGCGTTTTGTTTGCCAATTTCAACCTTTGGATGGTGGCTTTTGTTGTTGTAATGTGCGTTATGCTTTGGTTTATGCCACGATGGACAAAATACCTTATAGGACATTTGGGTACAAATAAAGTAAGCCAGCCTGAGGTGAAATTTATCCTGCTCGTGTTGTTCTTTTTGGGAGGTTTGGCCACCACAGCAAAGAGCGAAGCTGTGCTTCCGGCTTATTTAATAGGCTTAGTTGTGGCCGGGGTATTTGTGCGCGACAAAACCTTGGTTGACCGTATGCGTACCATTGCCTTTACCATTTTTACCCCGTTTTACTTTATGAAAGCCGGCTTGTACGTTTCGCTGCCATTAATATGGGTTTCGCTGGGCATTATTACATTGTTCCTGGTTATTAAAATAGTTACCAAATTTATTGGGGTATATCCGTTGGCAAGGTCGTTCCAGATGCGCAAAAAAGAATCTTCTTATACCACACTGCTGATGGCCACCGGCCTTACCTTTGGCACCATATCGGCATTGTTTGGGCTAAACAACCACCTTATTGACCAAAAACAATACACCATCCTGGTTACAGTAGTAATTCTTAGCGCCATAATACCTACACTCATAGCACAAAAATTCTTTCAACCCGAAATACATACCATGATAGCCTGGGGCAGGCTTAGAAGAATGAGTAAGAAAAACATAACAAAAAGGAGGAAATAACCATGTACAAACACATTTTAGTAGCTTACGACGGTTCCGAAGGGGCCAAAACAGCATTGAACAATTCATTGGCATTTGCCAAGGCCATGAAAGCAAAGTTGACAGCTTTATGGATTGGGGGGTACAGGGCCTACTATCACGAAACTGTGGCCGAAATTGACGAAGAATCGAAAGCCATTGACAGCTTTTCGGCCAAGTTGAAAAAGGACCTCCACAATATATCAAAAAGTGAAGGCATTGAAATAGAATATGCCCATTTGCAAGGCAACCCGGCAAAATTGATAGTTGAGTATGCCGAAAAAAACCATGTTGACTTGATAGTGATGGGCTGTAAAGGCCACTCAGGCTTGTGGGGCAACGATTTGGGGCATGTTACAGACAAAGTAAGCGAAAATGCCAAATGCAACGTGCTAATAGCCCGAAAATAGACACTGACTTTATGGAAATAGAAAGAAAATTTATTGTCGATATAGAAAACTGGCAGAATATTGCTAAAGGGAAAGGTGAAAGGATAATACAGGGCTATTTGTATAGTAGTATTGACAAGACAATCCGTGTAAGGGTAATGGGTGATAATGGGTTTATCACCATTAAAGGAAAAACGGTCAATATATCGAGAGAAGAGTACGAATACCCAATCCCTGCCAATGAAGCTGCCGAAATTATCAACAAGTTAGCCGATGGCGTAATTGAAAAAAAACGCTATACCATCACATACAAAAGCAAAACCTGGGAGGTGGACGAATTTCTTGGGGACAACGAAGGGCTTATTGTGGCCGAAATAGAATTGGATTCTGAAGGCGAACAATTTGAACTGCCCCAATGGGTTGGCAAGGAAGTATCTGATGATGCAAGGTATTATAATTCCAACCTGTTGAAATCCCCTTTTAAATTGTGGAAAAAATAATTTTTATAAAAAGTATTATTGATGATTTTGAATAAGTACCAGTGTGGGCTGGATTTTGGGACCTCTAACACGGCTATTGCCATTACAGATATTCATACACGTAAAAGTATTTTTATAGAAAATGACAGCTCAGTGTTGCATTTTAAAAACACGAACGATTATGTATATTCGGTTGGAAAAGCAGCTATCAATGAATATGTTAGTTCAGATATGAGCGGCCGCCTTTTAAAATCGATAAAAACATTGTTAAAACAGAAAAACTTTATACATACTTTTATTTTTGGCAAAAGGTTTACACCTGATGAACTGGCTGCTTTAATTATTAAACATTTCAAACAGCAAGCCGAAAAGGCTATAGGTCACGAAATTGAACAAGTGGTACTTGGCCGTCCGGTTGTTTTTTCTGAAGACCCCGAAAAAGAAGAAATAGCTGTCAAAAGACTGCTTAAAGCTGCTTCCAATGCAGGTTTTAAAGACGTAAAGCTTCTTTACGAGCCTATAGCTGCAGCATTCTCTTATGAAAGCTCCTTGACTCAGCACGAGAGGGTTTTGGTAGCAGACTTTGGAGGGGGCACTTCCGACTTTACCATCATGGAACTTGGCCCCGACCGGATAAACGCTGAAGACCGCAAGGGAGATATAATTGCAAACGGAGGGCTTTATATTGGCGGCGATATGTTCGACTCCCAGACTATGTGGCATAAACTAACCCCGTTGCTGGGCAGAGGGGTCAAATATGCTTCATACAACAAAGAGCTTGACGTGCCTACCACCATTCACCACGAGCTCAAAAAATGGGAACGCTCATTTCTTCTCAAAGAAACCAAGCTCCGTAGGGACTTAAACAACTATTACATATTTTCTGGCCGCGACAAAAGGCTGGAAGACTTAATGGCGCTTATAGACAACAACCTTGTATATGCCCTTTTTCAACAGATAGAAAAAGCCAAAATTGAACTTTCGTCAAAAACAGAAACCATGGTAGAGTTTGCCCGCAACATAATCAACATCAGAGAACTTATGACCCTTGAAGAGTTTCGTAACTTTATAAATAACGAAACCAATAAAATTGAACACTGCGTTTTATCATTAATGGAGAACGCAAATGTCAAGGCAGCCGATATTGATACAGTATTCCTTACAGGAGGGAGCGCATCTGTGGTGCCCATCAGAGATATCTTCGAAAAGTTGTTTGGGCCTCATAAAATCCGCATGGGCGACAATTTCAACAGCATTGCTTACGGGCTGTCTTTGAGTAAATAACATCTGCCTTAATTGATTAAAGTATGATAGCGATTGATATTCCCGGATATAAAAAAATAGAGCTGGCACATCTGGTACTCGATTATAACGGGACACTGGCCATAGACGGCAAGCTTATAGATGGAGTTAAGCAACTCATCGGCCAAATAGGCAGTAAGTTAAACATCTATGTACTGACAGCTGACACTTTTGGCTCTGCTAAGGGCCAATTGTCAGGCCTAAACTGTTCTATCGAGATATTGGGGCTATCTATGCAGGATATTCAGAAAGAAAAATATACAATTAGCTTAGGCGCTGAAAATGTAGTTGCCATTGGCAACGGGGCAAATGATGCCCTCATGCTCAAAAGCAGCGCGCTTAGTATTGCCGTAATACAAAAAGAAGGTGCTTCGGCCAAAAGCATTATGGCAGCCGATATTGTTTGTTTTAGCATTGTCGATGCCCTCGAACTGTTGTTAAATCCGAAAAGGATTATTGCAACCCTAAGGAGATAAAGTAAGGGCTATGAGCTTAGGTTGAAAAATGTTGTTTAAACCCCGATGGAGGTATTAAGATGGTTTTTGAAAGCATATTGTTTGCCAGCACTGTCCCGGATGACAGTTTACATCTTGAAGAGCCAGCATTTATGGTTGATTTGAACATCAACCAGGTGGTAGATACAGCCCTTAAAGGTAAAGAAGAATACAACCTTAAGCCCTATTTTTATACCTTGTTGGCAAACACAGAAGATATAAAATACCGCCAGGAGGTAATGCAAGATATTGAACGCCAGGACTTATACAGGTATTTAAAAGCTTTCGAGGGAGATATGCGCAATATCCGCAAACAGCTTGCCGAAACAGAAAAATTATACTATCAATACCATAAAGAACGGGTGTTTCTGGATATTGTCATCTTTTATGGCCAAGCCATGGAATCGTTGGCTAAAAATTTGCCCCATTTGCCCATAAAATCGCGGGGTTTCATTACCTTCTGTAACTACCTCACAAGTTACACAGAATCTTTGCAATTTAAAAACCTTCTTGCAGAAGCCAGGGCAATAATACATGAATTATCTTCAATAAAATACAGTGTACATATCAAGGAGCTACGTGTCAGGGTATTGGATTTTCAGCCGGGTGACGATTATACAGAAGAAGTACAAGCTACTTTTGCAAAATTCAAGCAAGGCGATGTAAAAGATTACAGAAGCGGGCTCTCATATCCATTGGGCATGAACCACGTGGAGGCCAAAATCCTGGATGGGGTTGCATATTTGAACCCCGATGCTTTTGCCCGTCTTGATGCATTTTACAAAGGGAATACCCGTTTTCAGGACGAAACCATTGTCAGGTTCGACCGTGAAGTGCAGTTTTACCTGGCTTACTTCGAGTATATCGAAAATATAAAAAAGGCTGGCCTGGAGTTTTGCTATCCGCAGGTTTCGGCTGTTGACAAGGAAATTGATGTTACAGCTTGTTTTGACCTGCCTTTGGCCCATAAGCTCGTAAGTGAAAAGAAAGCCGTAGTGGCCAACGATTTTTACCTCAAAGGCCATGAACGTATTTTGGTCGTTACAGGCCCAAACCAAGGGGGAAAAACAACTTTTGCCCGCACATTTGGGCAGTTGCACTACCTTGCAGGGCTCGGGCTCCCTGTTCCCGGCAGTAGGGCAAAGCTTTTTCTTTGCAACAATATTTTTACCCATTTCGAAAAGGAAGAAAATGTACTGAACCTGCGAAGCAAGCTGGAAGACGACCTGGCAAGGCTACATTGGATATTAGGGCATTGCACCCCCGATACAATTGTCATCATGAACGAAATACTGACCTCTACTACATTACAAGATGGTATTTTTCTGAGCAAAAAGATTATGGAGGATTTGACCAGGCTTGATGTACTTTGTGTTTGGGTAACATTTATAGATGAGCTGGCATCGTTCAATGAAAAAACGGTGAGCATGGTTGGCGCAGTAGTTTCGGGCGACCCGTCACAACGCACTTTCAAGTTCTCAAGGATGCCGGCCAATGGCTTGGCTTATGCAATATCGGTAGCTGAAAAATACCAGCTTACATACAGTGAATTGAAAAAACGCATTATACCTTAAGGCCATGAAAGTTTTTCTGATGTTCGAAAAAGATAATTTTGAAACCCGGAAGAAACTTCTGCCGAACAGCGCTGCATTGGTTCAAGACTTAGAATTGGGGACATTATTTGCCACAATGGCTTCGGGCGATGAATTTATCTACAAAATAGCTAAAGAAGCTCTCCTGTCAGGCACATTCAATGATATTGAAACCATATTATACCGCCAGGACATCCTGAAAGATAGCATTGAAAACCAACTTGTAGTTAGGGAAATATACAGGTTGTCCACCGAAGCCCTATTGTCAAGGAACGAACATTGGTGGTTTCTTTCATCATCACCATCATCGGTACTTTATAGCTCTATTGCTTCCTTGAAAGATTTGCTGGGTTATCTCAAACAATTAAAAGCGCTGGCAGATGAACATGCCTCTCATTTTCAATCAAAGGGCTTTTCCAGGTTTTTTGCAATGCTCCAAAAAGAGTTGGATGAAGATTTTATGGCTGAAGCCTGGAAACATATCAAAGAACTTGAGTTTCACGATGGGGCTTTGTTCAACACCCAACTGGGAAAAGGAAACAAAGGCTACCCTTACCAGCTTTGCAAGCTCCCTCAACAAAAACAAGGATGGGTGCAAATGCTTTTTCCGCGCAAAAAGCCAGGATACACTTTCAATGTCCATCCACGCGACGAGAGCGGGGCAAGGGCATTGAGGGAAATAAAAGACGAGGGGGTCAATGTTGTAGCCAATGCCCTTGCACAATCTATGGAACACATTTTCAGCTTTTTCAGTATGTTAAAGACTGAAATAGCCTTCTACACAGGTTGTTTGAATTTGCACGGACAGCTTGCCAGCCTGGGGGCTGATTGCTCGTTTCCCCAACCCTTGCCTGGGCACCTTCGAACACACGTTTTTCGCGGCTTGTATGATGTATCCCTCGCTTTGGCTATGAAACAAAAGGTAGTGGCCAATGATGCTATAGCCGAAAACAAAAACCTGGTGATAATTACCGGGGCAAACCAGGGAGGCAAATCTACTTTTTTGCGGAGTATTGGCCTTGCCCAACTGATGATGCAGTGCGGGATGTTTGTACCTGCCGCTTCTTTTTCGGCTAATACCTGTAGCCAGTTGTTTTCTCATTTCAAAAGAGAAGAAGATTCGGCCATGAACAGCGGAAAACTTGATGAAGAACTAAGCAGGATGAGCAGCATTGCCGACAATTTATCATCACATTCCATGATCCTCTTTAACGAGTCGTTTGCAGCCACCAACGAAAGAGAAGGCTCCGAAATAGGGAGACAAATAGTAAATGCCTTAATAGAAAAGGGGGTAAAAGTTTTTTTTGTCACCCATTTGTACGATTTTGCCCAAAGTTTTTACGTTAGAAAGTTAGAAAATGCCTTGTTCCTCAGGGCTGAGAGACAAGCTGACGGGGCGCGGACCTTTAAGCTGGTCGAAGGGGAACCACTGCAAACCAGCTTTGGAAAGGATTTGTACAACAAGATATTTGACAATCCCGATGCTGGAATATAAAATTTACCTGCTACTAATAAATCTGCGAAGACACACGCACAAGCTATATTCATCTGCATTTCAGATACTTACATTTCATTTAATGAAATTAAACTAAAGCACAAGCCTTAGGCATACAAGAGAAGTTGGTTTAGATAAATAAAATTCAATATTAGGATTAACCTTAGCTGAAATAAATTGTTTATTGATTGGATTCAACATTTAGTTGTTATTTAGTTTTAATTCAAAAACATACTGCCATGAAACGAGCATGATTCGTTAAACACAAACAAGGATGAAAATTCATCATGCGAGTTCCATCCGACCTTATTAAAAAATTATTTACGGATGAAAATCATTAAAGTTGAAGCAATTGAAATACTCGATTCGAGGGGCAATCCTACCATTGAGGTAAATTTAGAGTTAGAAGATGGCACAAAAGCCCGGGCAATGGTCCCAAGCGGTGCATCTACCGGAGAACGTGAGGCTTACGAACTGCGTGATGGTGACAAAAAACGCTACGGAGGTAAAGGCGTGTTGAAAGCCGTTGAAAACGTAAACAAAGTCATTGCTAAAGAAATCGAAGGAAAATGTTTTGTTAGCCAGCGTGAACTTGATTATTTTATGATTAATCTGGACGGTTCACAAAACAAATCAAAATTAGGGGCCAATGCCATTCTTGGAGTGTCAATGGCCTATGCCCGTGCTAAAGCCATGAGCGCCGGGATGCCACTTTACCAATATTTAGGCGGGAGCAATGCTTATTTGTTGCCTGTTCCCTGTATGAACATTATCAACGGCGGGAAACATGCCGATAACAACGTGGACTTTCAGGAATTTATGATTGCCCCGCATGGTGCACCTTCGTTTACCGAAGCCATCCGTATGGGTGTTGAAGTTTTCCATACATTAAAAGGGGTGTTAAAGGCTAAAGGCTACAGCACTGGCGTTGGTGATGAAGGTGGTTTTGCCCCTGACCTCAAATCGAATGAAGAAGCTGTAGAAGTCATCCTCGAAGCTATCAATAAGGCCGGATATAAGCCCGGAAATGAAGTTAGTATATGTATAGACCCTGCTGCCAGCGAACTTTGGGAAGATGGCAAATACAAAATGTTCAAAAGTACAGGCAAATTAATTACGGGCGATGAGCTTATAAAACTTTGGGAAAGCTGGACAAACCAATATCCTATTGTGCTACTTGAAGACGGCCTGGCCGAAAACGACTGGGATGGATGGAAAAATCTGACCAAAGCACTTGGAAACAAAATTGAGATAGTAGGCGATGACCTGTTTTGTACTAACAAGGCAATATTAGCTGAAGGCATTGAAAAAGGTGTAGCCAATTCTATTCTTATAAAACTGAACCAGATTGGGACAGTAACAGAAACGCTTGAAACTATTGAACTGGCGTACAAAAACAGTTACAATTGCTTTGTATCGCACCGCAGCGGCGAAACCCCCGATACGTTTATTGCAGACCTGACAGTTGCTGTCAATGCCGGACATCTCAAGACTGGCAGCGGTTGCCGTGGCGAGCGTATTGAAAAATTCAACCAACTCATGCGCATTGAACATGAACTTGGGAAAAACTCAAAATTTGCAGGCATTGCAGCTTTTAAAAACAGGTAAAATCTACGGCGCGGAAGCTTCAGTGAAAATTTCCGCGCATTTTTAGCTCTTTTTAACAACAACATCCATTTTTCAAAATTATAAATTTGTACCTTTGTCTTGTGTGGTGATGGGGTTCACCTTGAATTGTCGTAAATGACTGATGACTCCTGTAGTTTTAATTTTATTAAAACCAGTCATTTATGATATCTATTGTTGATAATTTTGTCATTTTATTTTCGTTCACTTACAAGGCCAAGAGCCTTCACAGGGTCATAAAGGCACCTGCTGTTATTGTATTGCATACTTGTCAGCTTGATGGTTTTATGTTTTTCTTCATCATGCTCCATGAGCATCTTCGGTCAACCATAATTTTGGGGCAAAATACTTTGCTTCCAATTAAACCAGCATTTTTTATTGTATAACAAAATGAAGTAAAGAAAATGAAGTTTATAAAAAAAACTCCCTGGGCTTTTGTATTACTTATTGGCATTGTCAGCCTGTTTTCTGATATGACCCATGAAGGGGCACGGGCTATTACAGGCCAGTTTCTGGGCATATTAGGGGCAAGCGCAACAGTTGTCGGGTTTATTGCCGGTTTTGGCGAACTCATGGGTTATACCATTCGGTTAGCCTCTGGTATTATTGCTGACAAAACAAAGCAATACTGGACTATAACATTTGTCGGTTATGCCATCAACCTTTTAGCAGTACCGGCACTTGCCCTTGCCGGAAATTGGCAGATAGCAGCCGTGTTAATGATTCTGGAACGCACCGGAAGGGCTATCCGTAACCCTGCAAGAGATGTGATGCTTTCTCATGCCTCGTCTTCAATAGGTCATGGTAAGGCTTTTGGCGTGCATGAAGCGCTCGACCAGATAGGGGCAGTTACAGGGCCAATTATCGTTGGCGCTGTGTTTTTCTTTTCGGGCAATTACGCTAAATCATTCGGGATATTACTTATCCCGGCCTTAATAGCCTTAACAATATTGGTTGTTGCAAGGCTAAACTACCCAAGGACCGAACATTTGGAAGATAAAAACAACATGCCAAAACTTGTTTTTCCAAAAAAGTTTTACTGGATTTATCTGGCAGCCGTATCGCTTATTGCTGCGGGGTTTGCAGATTATCCGCTTATAGCATTCCACTTTAACAAAACCGGACAGGTTACTACCCAATGGATTCCTGTAATGTATGCCATTGCAATGGGTGTCGATGCATTGGCCGCTTTGTTGCTGGGCAGGTTGTTTGATAAACATGGTATAAAAGTACTTATTGGCAGTACATTGCTATCTTTATTGTTTGCCCCGTTAGTATTTATGGGCAATTTTTACACAGCCATAGCCGGAATGGTTTGCTGGGGCGTGGGCATGGCTGCACAGGAATCTGTCGTAAGGGCTGTCCTGTCATCCATATTGCCCGCCGATAAAAAAGCAACCGGGTTTGGGGTTTTTAATGCAGTTTTTGGCTTATTCTGGTTTCTGGGAAGCTTTTTAATGGGCTGGCTATATGATATGTCTATTATATGGCTAATTGCGTTCTCGGTAGTAATGCAACTGGCATCTGTTCCGTTATTCGTTAAACTATCTTCTAAAAATTTGAATTAAAATGAAACACACATGATTGCGGCCCCCAAAAAAAACACACATGAATCCCGATAAATCGGCATGGATGGTTGGTTGCATCCACTCACTTTAAATAACAAATATTAATGGCTTAAATAATTAAATTTCAATAAATTAAAATTTCATACAAATGAAGAAATATCTTATATTTTTATTGCTACTTTCTCCAATAGTACTATACTCCCAAAATATTGATATCGACATATTGAAAGATATCAACCTGAACCGCAATAAAAATCTCGACGGTGTTTTCAGGGTCATTACCGACTCCGCATCAACTGTGGCTTATGGATTGGCAGTTTTGTTATTAGTAATTGCTTTCCGCAGAAAAAACATTGATGCCCGCCAGCGTTCGGTATATGTGGCAGTTTCAGTTACAACGACAGCAATTATTGCAACTATTTTGAAATATAGTATCCATCGCCCCCGTCCGTTTATTACGTATCCTTTTCTCGAAAAAGTTACCAGTGGCGGCAGCCCGTCTTTTCCATCGGGGCATACTACCGATGCTTTTGCTATAGCAACGGCTGTTAGTTTGGCATATCCAAAGTGGTATATTATTATTCCTTCGTATATTTGGGCAATAGCTGTAGCATACTCCCGCATGTGTTTGGGCGTTCACTATCCGAGCGATGTGCTGGTTGGAGCATTTATTGGCATAATTACAGCAACAATATGGTATAAAGAAAAACACTTGTTATATAAAAAAATAAAATAATGATACAGTCCTTAAATTCATTAGACACTCAGTTGTTTTTATTTCTCAATGGCAAACACAATGCCTTTTTTGACCCAATCATGTACTGGTTTAGCGATAAACTGATATGGATACCCATGTACTTATTAATAGCCTTTTTTATTGTGAAGCATTACAAAATGAAAGGAGTTGTAATGCTTTTGTTGGTGGGTGTAGTAATTGCATTGTGCGACCAAACCGCTTCGCACCTGATAAAAAATGCCGTTCAGCGGTTGCGGCCATCGCACGAGCCTTCTTTGGCAGGCTTGGTACATTTGAGCAAAGCAGGGGCTGGCGGAATGTATGGTTTCGTTTCGTCTCATGCTGCCAATGCTTTTGGGTTGGCCACATTTTTGTTTTTTGCCCTCGACAATACGTTTAAGTATTTGAAATATTGGCTTTTTGCCTGGGCTGTATTGGTTTCGTACAGCCGTATTTACAATGGGGTACATTATCCGGGCGATGTCATTGTGGCAGCCATCATTGGGGCTTGTTACGGGTTTATTTTTGCGTTTATTTATTTACAGTTTGATAAAAAAATGGGCAAACAATCGAATTAATGTTATTCATACTTTTTATATTATTCATTGGTAGTTGGCTTGCAGCTTCGATATCGGGTATAGCGGGTTTTGGAGGGGCATTGTTGCTTTTGCCGGTTTTAACTCATTTCATTGGCATCAAAGCTGCAATTCCTGTGCTTACCATAGCCCAGTTATTCGGGAATGCCTCGCGGGTATGGTTTGGCCGCAAAGAACTTCAATGGCAACCAATTGCTTATTTTTTGGCTGGAGCTTTACCTTTTAGCATTATCGGGGGCAGGATACTGGTTGTTTCTTCAACAGTTTATTTAATAAAGGGAATAGGCTTTTTATTGTTGATGATGGTAATTTATCGCCGTTTGGGGATAAAGTTTTTTACTGCCAAAAACAGGTGGCTGTTTGTCGGGGGTATTGCAACAGGCTTTTTGTCAGGTATTGCTGGAAGTGCCGGGCCATTGGGGGCTGCTTGTTTTGTAAGTTTAAACCTTACACCAATAGCTTATATTTCAAGTGAGGCCTTTACAGCTTTATTAATGCATATTTCAAAAACTGTAGTTTACCAGAAGTATTCACTTATTGGGTTTAACGAACTTGGTTATGGGTTGGTTTGTGGCACGGCAATGATTTTAGGCAGTTACACGGGTAAAAAAATGATAGCGTTTTTGAGCCGCGAGAAGTTTTTATTATTGGTCGATAGCCTTTTAGTCTTATCAGGATTACAAATGATTTTTTTTTAAATTATAATTATGTGGTGGGTTTATGCTTTATTATCAGCTTTTTTTGCCGCTTTCACGGCTATACTTGCCAAAGTTGGCATTAAAGGGATCAATTCAGATTTGGCCACTGCCATACGAACGGTGTTTATATTGTTTATCGCATGGGGGATTGTACTTGCCCGAAAAGAGATTTATGGAATAAATGCCCTGTCCAAAAGCAATTGGTTATTTCTTGGACTCTCTGGCATTGCCACAGGTTTATCATGGATATTTTATTTTAAGGCATTACAGTTGGGCAAAGTATCGCAGGTGGCACCTGTAGATAAATTGAGCGTTGCCATTGCTTTAATTCTTTCGTCGTTACTGTTACACGAAGTGATTACTTGGAAAATCCTTTTAGGCACAATCCTTATTATAGCTGGTTCAATTGTCATTATTTTATAAAACCATTGCAACATGGACAATTACAAAAACATAATACGCGAAATAGCCCAAATAAACCATTCAACGGGTGCACCTGAGCTTACAAAACCTGTTGAGAGCCTGTTGGCCGAAAACAAAAAAGCCATCCACATAGCAGTGTTAGGACAGTTTAAGTCGGGCAAAAGCTCATTAGTAAACAACATTATAGGCGAAAACATCCTGCCTGTTGGCGTTGTGCCTGTTACAGCCATTGTAACCCGCTTGCAATATGGCCCTGAACCAAAACTGACCATCAGGTTTACTGATAAAGAAGATCTTACCACCACATTGAACGAACTGCCTTTATACGTTACTGAAAAACATAACCCCGAGAATAACCGAAATGTTTCACTTGCCATTGTAGAACACCCAATATTAGAGCCATTTAAGAATATCAGCATTGTTGACACTCCCGGGTTAAGCAGCTTTTACAGGCACAATAGTGAAGCAACGCTTCAGTGGTTGCCATTCACCGGGGTTGCTATTATCAGCGTAAGCGCCGAACGCCCGTTGGCCGAAGAAGATTTAAACCTCATAAAAGGGGTTATGCTGCATTGCCCTAATATTGCGCTGGTAATCACCAAAACCGATTTGTTTAAAACTAATGAAATTGAAGAAATAAAGGCCCATATCCGCTTCTCGCTCCAAAAAGCAATAAGCCGCGATATCCCCATGTTTGAATATTCTGTTTTTAGCCAGTTGACAATATTCAGGGACACTTTGATAAATAACTTTATAAACCCTTTTAACAAGGATTATGAAAAAGAGTACGACGAAATAATCCGTTACAAGATACAAAACGCCATCAGCCAAAGCATCCGTTATGCCGAACTGGCATTGCAAACTGCCTTGAAACGTGAAAATGAAAAAGAAGCCATCAATAAGGTGCTTAAAGAGATTAAGGCCAACCGTCACCACCACGAGCGTGAAATGCTCCTTTCGGGCTCTTCGTTTAAAGGCGAAACAAGGGACAAGCTCGAAAAAATAGTACTGCCCAACCAGGCTAAAGTTGCCCAACAGTTGGAAGAACAGTTTTATGCCGCATATCAAACCTGGAATGGCTCATTGTTCAATGTTTCGCGTAGTTTTGAACAATGGCTCAAGGCCAACCTTGGCCATCAAATAACAACCATCGACAATGCCTGTTTTGAACAGATCAACCAAATAGTAAAAGAAATTGCCAGCTATTACGAGTATTCAGCCCTACAATATAGACAAAGGCTCAATGACCGCATTAACCAGATGTTTGGTGTCAACCTGCCCGAGGTATCCTGGCAAATCGAGTTTTCGGGCATAGACAAGCCCGATGTGTCTGTTTATCGTGCTTTTGATTCGCACTTAGACACCTTGTTGTTTTTCTTACCTATGAGATGGTTTAAAAGGCTGTTTTATCATCACTTTGAAAAACAAATACCCAACGAAACAGACAAAAACCTGCACCGTTACATATCGGGATTGACTGAAAAAATCATCAAATCTATTGATGCCATCCACAAACAGGCTTTAATGTTTATTATCAACGAAAACAAAGATGTAGAACATATCCTGTTAAACGACAAAAACAATCATATCGAGTTGCAGAGGTTTATTGAGCAACTGAAAGAAATTAAAAGCTTAACAATAAAAACAAATTAAAAGCTTAACAATAAATTAATACGTAAAATTTTATTTTATAATCAAATATGACGTATGTTTACGTCATTAAAAATAATTAAGAATGAACAAAGCCGAAATTTTTGATAATGACTTTAAAGAACTGGCCCGGTTTGCCAAAGCCATATCGCACCCCGCAAGGTTAGCCATCCTGAAATATTTGGCCGAAACAAAAACATGCATCTCGGGCGATATATCAGAGTGCATTCCTTTGAGCAGGAGCACAGTATCGCAACATTTAAAAGAGCTCCGCGACTTAGGCCTTATACATGGCGAAATAGATGGCCTAAAGGTCAATTATTGCTTGTGTAGTTCAAATATTGAAAAATATCTAAAACTATTCGATAATTTTTTCGGCCCCATAAGCAAACAAAATTTTGAATGCATTAAAACTAAATAAATACAGCAAAACATTTCATTTTCAAATCTTCAAATCGTTAAATTTTCAAATTAAATAGTATGAAAATATTAATCCTTTGTACCGGAAACAGTTGCCGCAGCCAAATGGCACATGGCTTTTTACAATCATTTGACAAAAGCCTCACAGTATGCTCTGCCGGAACACAAGCCTCCGGTAAGCTCAATGAAAAAGCCGTTGCAGTAATGAAAGAAGTTGGAGTGGACATCAGTCATCACACTTCTGACTCGGTAGATAAATATCTCAATGAAGAATGGGATTACGTCATTACCGTTTGCGGTGGAGCCAACGAGGCCTGCCCTGCATTTTTAGGAAAAGTAAAACACCGCCTTCATATTGGTTTTGACGACCCATCGCACGCCACAGGTACCGAAGAGTTTATCTGGAGCGAGTTTAGACGTGTCAGAGATGAGATAAAAGAAGGGTTTTATAAGTTTTATCAAGAGAATTTGAAAATTTGGAAATGAGAAGATTTGAAGATTTAAAAATTGAATTGCATCTTCAAATTTTCAAATTGGTTCATCTTCAAATCATTAGAGGCCTATAATTATGAGAAATGATAAAGAGAATTTAATAGTATCCCTAACATTAGAGTTTGCTTTAGAGATAATTGAATATGCTGAGATTTTGGAAGACCATAAAAAATATATCATTTCTAAACAATTATTAAAATCAGGAACTTCAATAGGTGCTAATGTGCGAGAAGCTCAGAATGCTGAAAGTAAAGCTGATTTCATACATAAAATGAAAATTGCCGCTAAAGAAGCCGATGAAACTGAATATTGGCTTACTCTTTGCGAACTTTCAAAAAATTATCCAAGTCCCAACGGGTTAAAAGAATCCTTACAATCTATCATTAATGTAGTTTCTAAAATAATCAGCTCCTCAAAATCATAACCTAATTTTCAAATTTTCAAATCATTTCATCTTCAAATTATACAATCCATGAAAGTAAAACTAAAAATTCTCGACCGCTACCTGACCCTTTGGATTTTCCTTGCCATGTTTGCCGGAGTCCTTATGGGTTGGCTAAATCCTGACATTGCTCAATTTTGGAACCACTTTTCCTCTGGCACAACCAATATTCCTATTGCCATAGGCCTTATCTTGATGATGTACCCACCGCTGGCCAAAGTAAAATATGAAGAATTAGGAGATGTATTCAAAAACACCAAGATACTTGGCCTTTCGTTAGTCCAAAACTGGGTTATTGGGCCAATACTGATGTTCCTGTTGGCCATTGTATTTCTTCAATTCAACATCGACTATATGTACGGAGTTATCCTCATAGGGCTGGCACGTTGTATAGCTATGG